>ENA-ORNT01002716-ORNT01002716.1-human-gut-metagenome-genome-assembly--contig:-NODE-2716-length-10706-cov-5.887992_pt1 | contig 10706 bp, 8 predicted proteins | sample MGYA00242120_ERZ509032 | MGnify/ENA primary metagenome ERZ509032 (study PRJEB26280, sample SAMEA2338729) | human gut metagenome | biome: human gut; feature: human-associated habitat; material: faeces...
ATTATTCACTATTAATTATTCATCATTCATTATTCATTGGGGCGGTCACAGACCGCCCCTCTTTTTGCCTTCTCTGCACCTCGTAGGGAACGGATTTATCCGTTCCGCTTGTCGTGGTTTGGTCGGCATCCACCGGTCGAGACACTGCAATAAATGTATCGGTATCAGCATTAATGCGCAATTAAAAAACCGCTTGCGGCAGATGAGGTGCTATCAAATTATCGCCGTCAGGCAAAAATAATAATAAGACGAGGCCGGGCGGCCTCGCCTTTTTTAATGGGGAGTATAAAGAAGGAGAATTGTATCGAAATCAGTGTCTGCCGTACTCTATCCTTGTGACCGAGATGACAAGTCCGGCGACGCCTGCAAGGGCAAGGACTGCGCAGACTGCCGTCCAGACGGCTGCGTCGTGGTTTGCCGCGTCAAGATCCATGCGGTAGGCCTCGCCTGCTGCGGCGCAGATGCCGCCGTAGGTCGTGGCATAGGTGTCGGTGCCGCCGAGCAGATATTTTACCTCGCGGTCGAGTGCGGCCGAGTCGGTGCTGTACTCTGCGATGGGCTTGAGCGCCTCGGCCATGCGGCCGAGATCATCGTCGTTGTCGCCGGCAACGTTCTGCACCCTCGCCTGATACACATCGTTTTCAACGCCCATCGAGGCGGCAAGCTCTGCGGCCGATTCCGCGCGGCTTATGAAATTCGAGTCGGCCGATACGCGCTCTACCTTCTGCGCTTCAACATTTGTAAAGCCGACTGCGGCCAGCAGGATGACAACTACGGATGCAATGGCTGTGATAACATATAATGTGTTGTTTGTTGACTTCGTTTTCATGATGTGATCCTTTCCGCTCTTAAAAGAGCTATCTTTATTCATTGACCACATAATAGACCCGAAGTTTATGTAATTCAACGTACAAATTTGCCTCAAGTGACAAGAAAATAGGCAATTGCATAAAAGTGCGCAAAAAAACAGCTGACGTGAAAATCACGTCAGCTCAGCGTGTCGAAAAAGCCCAGCCGTTGCTGGACTTTTTCGACAAACTGGGGTGATCAATGATCGCCCCTACGATTCTGTTTCGGCGCCGACCAAACCGTTACACACGGGCGAGCAATGATCACCCCTACGGGTGCGGTGCATAATTTAACACCGCACTAATGTGTGGCGGCAGTTTTACGGTTTGGTCGGCAACTTCGACACCGGGCTACCGGAGATGACCGTATCCGTAGCAGCCTCAATTCGCCTCTGAAAGACATTCGGACATGGCTTTTTGGAATTTGGGCAGGACGCCGATACCGTTTGTGCGGTGGGGCGGAAGCTGATAGATATCGTGGCCGGGATAGTCGTTGCCCTCGATCAGCAGCGGCCCGTTATCGGTCACGCACACGTCCCAGCCGACGACGCCGACCTGCGGCACGACCTGGCCCGCGCGCTCGACAAGCGCGATGACCTCGTCCCAAAGCGGTATCTTGAAGCCCTTTATCGGCACGCCGGTCAGGGGATGCACGTCGTACAGATGCCCGGACTTATCCAGCGCAGGGTAGATTATCTCGCCCCTGTCCTCCTCTATGGGCACGACCATGCCGCCGTTATTGAAGTTATCGACATACTTGCCGTTGCCGATGCGCAGGTACGCGGCTACGACGCGCGTTTTTTTACCGTGGGTGAAGCTTATGACGCGGCAGGTGTTGACCGAGCAGGGGTGCAGCGCCATGAGGTCGCGATGCTGCACGACGCACTCCTCCAGCAGCACCTTACCCGCTCCGTCCAGGTGCTCGCGCACAGGCTCGGTCAGCTCGCGCACGTCGAGCTTCTCAATGCCGCGTCCGCATTGCCCGTCAACGGGCTTTACCATGAACACGGGGTGCTTTTCGATAAATGCGTCAAGCTCGGCGTCGCTCGCTGTGGAGTAGTCGAGCCAGTCGCGGTGCAGAAACTCGGAGAAGTTATGCGCGAATTTGAGCTTATTCTCGATCTCGGGCATATACGCCGGGTCGTTATACGCCTTGATGAAGCCGTTATTTATGCCGCGCGTGAGCACCGTTTTGCGCTGCGCGGCGTTGAGGTCGTACATCTCGAACAGCCAATAGTCCATGTACCCTGCCTGATAGCGCAGTCCGCACCAGACCATGTCAAAAAATATGAACAGCTTGCTGCGCCCGGACTTCTCATGGACCTCGTCTATCTTCCGGAACATCTGCTTCCAGTTCAGCCCCGCTATGCGCGCAAGCAGAAATTTTAATTTTCCCATACTATCTCCTTTTTTAGAGGCGCATTGACGCACCTACGGATACGGTTATTGCGTGAACCCGGTATCGAGAATGCCGACAAAACCGTGGCTGCCTCGCAACCCGTTAGTGCAATGTCAAATCTTTTGCCGCACCTCGTAGGGAACGGATTTATCCGTTCCGTTTGTCGTGGTTTCGTCGGCAATCTCCGGTCTGGCTGACGCAATAAATGTATCGGCAATTATTCACTCACCGTGCGGACATGGCCTGCGAGGCCGCGACGGCAAGCTCATCGCAGCGGTTATTGAATTCGTTCTCGGCGTGGCCCTTGACCCAGTGACAGCGGACCTCATGCGTATCGCACAGCTCCAGAAGCTCTGCCCAGAGGTCGGAGTTGAGCGCCGGCTTTTTATCGGCCTTTTTCCACCCGTTGCGCCGCCAAGACACCGCCCAGCCCTTGCTGAGCGCATCAATGACGTACTTTGAATCCGAGTACAGCTCCACGATGCACGGCTCCTTGAGCGCACGCAGCGCCGAGATCACGCCGGTCAGTTCCATGCGGTTGTTTGTCGTCTGCTTTTCGCCGCCGGACATCTCCTTTTTCGCGCCGCCATAGCACAAAATCGCGCCCCAGCCACCCGGACCCGGGTTGCCGGAGCACGCGCCGTCGGTGTATATCGTAACCGTTTTTTTCATCATTTCAGACCGTATTTCCGCATGAGTATGTTGTATTCGTCCTTCTCAATGAGGCCGTTGCGCAGCAGCTCCTTGAGCTGGGATGCGCGCTTTTCCTCATCTGTGCCGTGATAGTCCGGCTCGACGTGCTCGTGGTCATCGTCGCAGCGCGTGAGGTCGTCGCGCATCTTCTCCGTCAGACGCTTGCTGATGCTCTCGCCCTTGCCGACAAATTTCGACACGTCAAAGTGCTCCGGCTTGAACTCGCGCTTTGCAGGCTCTGTGCGCGCCGGCTGTGCGGCATCGGACTCGGAGTTTTTATCCGCGGCATCTGCCTGCGCTTTTTTCATTGCTATCACCGCCAAAACGACCGCGCCTATCATCAAAACAATGAAAAGCACCGTGCCGCCGCCGATGCCCACCGCATCGGAGAGCACTAACAGCGCAACAATAACGGCAATAACCAGCTTTACCGGACTGCCATCGGGCTTCTGATCTCTTCTGTTGTCGTTATTCATCACTTTCTCCTTTTTTTTAGAGGCGCTTTGGCGCACCTACGGATACGGTTATTGCGTGAACCCGGTATCGAAGTTACCGACGAAACCACAAAACTCTCGCGCTACATCAATGCGGTGTTGAATTTTGCGCGCACCCCATTGGTTCCCCTGTTAAGGGGAGCAGGCGGCTTTGCTGCCGAGGGGTTGAATTATAGCGCACACAACACCTATTAACTATCAGCTATTAGCTCTCCGCTGCGGCCAAAGGTCGCTCGTAGGGGCGATCATTGATCGCCCGTGTGTATCAGTTTTGCCGGCACCCACCGGTCGTGCTGACGCAGTATGTGTATCGGCAATTATTCACTATTAATTATTCATCATTCATTATTCATTTGGGCGGTCATGGACCGTCCCTTTTTGCCTTCCCCTGCGTAGCTTGAGGGGAAGGTGTCACCTTCGGTGACGGATGAGGTGTTATTTTAATCTTTGCCGTCAGGCAAACACATTTTTTAGAGGCGCTTTTTTAGTGGCGCATTCACATTGTACGAATACATTTGTTGCGGTGTCCCGACCTGGAGCCGCCGACTAAACCATGACAGGCGGAACGGATAAATCCGTTCCCTACAACGCTGTTTTCGGTGCAGACCAAACCGGTACATGCGGAACAGGCAAGCCTGTTCCCTACGAGGGTGCGGTGTAAAACTCAGCATTCACTTGCGTTACGCGAGGCAGCCACGGTTTTGTCGGTAGTTTCGATACCGGGCGCTAACATAACCGTATCGGTGTCAGCTTAAAGGCGCTATTAAAATCCGTGCCGCAGGCACACCGCAATTATTCATCATTCATTATTCACTATTAATTTATTTTATCACGACTCTGTCGCCGTGGATCTCGAGCCGGCCCTGACAATACAGGCTTATGGCCTGGGGCAGGAGCTTCCACTCCGCGTCCTCAAGGATGCGGCGCGACAGGCTCTCGGGCGTGTCGTTCGGGAGAATGTCAACGGCCTGCTGGGCGATTATCGCGCCGATGTTGCCGTCGATATCCGCGAAAAACGCGGTCGCGCCGGTCACTCGGCAGCCGCGTTCGAGCGCGGCGCGCTCGGGAGCATCGTCGCAGTTGACAAACGCCGGGATGAGCGAGGGGTACACTCCGATGATGCGCTTGCGAAACTGCGTTGATATAACGCCCAGCGGCATGTTATAGCCTGCGAGGATCACAAGGTCAATGTCCATATCGCGCAGCTTGTTGGATATGGCCATGCTGTAGCTGAGCTTGGTGGGGAAAAGCGATGGCTCGACCACGAAGGCCTCAACGCCGGAATTGCGCGCACGGCGCAGCGCATAAGCGTCCGACTCCGTGCATATGACCGCGGTAAGCTCAAAATTCGGGATCTCACCGAAGTACATAGAATCAAGAACCGTCTGTAGCAGTGCTCCGTCGCCGGAGACGAGTGCCGCCGCCCTTATCATATAATTTCCCCCTTATTCGCCGAGAAGGCGCTTTGCCGTTTCAATATTCATCTTTTCAACGTTTTTGATATATTCAAATCGCCGGCTTATCATGTCCGCACCTGTTTCGGACAGCGCCGCGTCGATCTCATCAATAAGTCCCTGCGCCGTGACCTTGTCAAAATCCACGCAGGATATGCCCAGATACTGCGCACAGCCCGAGACCTTCGGATCATAGCTCAGGCCGACCGACGGCACCTCGCCGCAGGCCGCGTACAGCAGACTGTGCAGCCGCATCGCAACGCACATTTTCATCTGCCGCATGATCGCTATCTCAAGCTCCGCATCCTCCGTTTTCGGCATTATCTTAAACGGAATGCCAAGGCCGCCGGCTACCTGCTCGGACACGGGAAGATCCAGATCGTAGTTCATGGGCATGAACAGCGGCGTAAGCCCGTGCTTATCATAGCAGACCCGGAGCGCCTTGCATATCTCGCCGCACTTTTCGTCAAAGCCCGGCCATGAGCGCAGGCCAAGGCAGATATAGCGTCCGTCGGGGTCGATATCGTGGCTGCGCATGAATGCCGCGGCGTCGGCGTCGCTTCTGCAATGCATGTTCAGCACCGGGTCGCCGGTGACGAGCACCTCCTGCACGGTAACGCCGATCTCGCGCGTAAGCTCAAGACTCAGCGGATCGCGCAGGGTGATCGCGTCAACGCAGCGGTTTATCGTTTTTGCCGCGCGACGGCGGTCGTAATCATAATTGAGCGGTCCCATGCCGCAGCCGTACATCTGCACCTTGCAGCCGCATTTTTTCGCAAGCGATATCGTGTGCAGATAAAACCACAGGCTGCGCCGGCTCGTGACGTCCTGAATAAGGCTGCCGCCGCCGCTTATGAACAGCTTCGAGCGCTTCAGCTCGCGGCGCAGTCGGATAAACTGGCCGCGCCTTATGGCACTGAGTGCGTGCACGGATTTAGTGTGCTTCGGATTTTTGGAAACGATCGTTATGCGCATGTCGGGATCTATCGTTCTCAGCTGGGCGGCAATGGCCGTAAGCAGAGCCTCGTCGCCTGCGTTTCCGTGGCCGTATGCGCCGCAGATCACCGCGCCGCTGCGCGGCCGGGAATAGCGCTCGAGAACGGTTTTATATATTTTAAGCTGCCTGCGGCAGGTGCTTTCCGTTGAAAATTCGCGCTTTGCCTTTTCGTACACTGCCTGTCCAAGCCTTTTGCGGAGCGCCTCGTCGTTTGCAAGGGCGAGAATGCAGCGCGCCATAGTCTCGTGGTCGCGCGGCGAAAACAGCATACCGGTCTCGCCGTTCGTTATGAGCCTCGGCAGGCCGCCGACTCGGGACGCAACGGTCGGCTTACCGGCGCGCGCGGCCTCCGTCACGGCGTAGGGGAAGGTTTCTGACAGGGAGCTTATGGCGTTTATGTCGATGCTGGCATAGTATCCGTCCATGCCGTCGCTTATCCAGCCTGCGAAAAACACCTTGTCGCGCACGCCGAGCTGCACGCACAGCTCCTCGAGCATTTCGCGCTCCATGCCGTCGCCGGCTATGAGCAGGCGCAGCCGCTCGTTTTTCTCCGCCGCTCCGGCAAAGCCGCGTATGGTGGTGGCAACGTCTTTGACCGCATCAAAGCGAGCCGCGATGCCGAGAACTATGCTGTCGTCGGGAAAATCACAGCCGATCTTGCCAAACCACTCTCGCCGCGTGATTCTCGGCGCCGGGTGCGAAAAGTCAACGCCGTTATATATCGTCAGCAGATCGTTCGGGTCAAAGCCGCGATCGATGAGCGTCTGACGCATACTGTCGGAAACGCAGACGCGGTAGTCCATATGATGCAGCGCAAGCTTGTTGAGCCTGCCGTAGGTCATGGCGGCCAGCGGCCGGCCGAGATAATCGAGCTTATAGTCGCTGTGGACGGTGCTGATAAAGGGAATGTCAAAATGCCGTTTCAGCAGCGCTCCCGTAAGGTTTGCGCGGCTGCCGTGGCAATGGATGATGTCGTAATTTCCGTTTTCTATGGCCTCGCGCGTCTTTTTCAGCCCCACGCCGAAGCTGCCGGGGAACACCCTCGTCGGTATGCCCATTTCGCGCGCTTCTTTTGAAAAATCGGCCTCCATATAGCAGACGAGGTCTGCGTCGATGTTATCGTTAAGGTCGCGCAGCAGCGACAGAACATGCGTTTTTGCGCCGCCCGAATCGCCGCCGGAGATAAGATGCAAAACTCTCACGTTAACCCCCACTTGTTTCTCAGGGAAAGATAATATATAATATCATTATACCATCGGTTGACAAGGACAGACACGGTTTTGACGGGCAGAAATACGCCCATACCGCGTCAAGCCCCTTGACAATACAGCAAGTATTCTCTTCGGGTCTTTCCTTGTCTGTCCGCATTTCTGCACCGGCAAAACTGCCTTGCACCTGTCAGCAATGAATTTTCGAGTGATTTTTGCTTTTTGAGGTGCAGGCGGGCTGACGCCCGTCAAGGCGAAAAGGGCAAAAAGCGCCGAAAAGGCATGCTGTCAGGCGTATTTGCCCTTGTTAACCGATGGTATCATTATATATTAATAACTAATTGAGGTCAAGGCAAATGACAACTATCTACATGATCCGCCACGCCGAGGCAGAGGGAAACCTCTACCGCATCGTGCAGGGTCAGCATAACAGCTTTATAACGCCGCGCGGTCACAGGCAGATAGCCTGCCTCGCGGAGAGATTCAAGGACGTGCAGCTTGACGCGCTGTATTCAAGCGATCTGCGCCGCACGGTGACGACGGCAGGCGCGATAACGAAGTATCACGCATTGGAAATGCAGCTCACCGAGCGCCTGAGAGAGATAAACCTCGGCGTGTGCGAGGGCATGAGCTTCGGCGATATGTATAAATTCGACCCCGTGCAGATGGACAATTTCAACAACGATCCTGCACAGTGGCGCGCCCCGGGGGCGGAGACCTTTGCCCAGTGCACCGAGCGCATAGTTTCGGTCGTTACCGAGATAGCGGTGAAAAACGACGGAAAAACCGTCGCCGTCGTCAGCCACGGCATGGCCATCCGCTCGCTGCTTGCGCACATTCTCGGCGTTGCAAGCCGCGATATTCCCTCGCTTCCTCACGGCGACAACACCGCCGTCAGCAAGCTCATATTCGATAACGGAGCGTTTTCCGTTGAGTATTACAACGATAACTCCCACCTGCCGCCGGAGCTTTCGACCTTCGCCCGGCAGAGCTGGTGGAAGAAGGAGACCCGCGGCGCAGATCCGAACAATCTGTATTACGAGCCGCTCGACCCGAACCGCGAGGGAGAAACGTACAAGGAGTTCTACGCAGCCTCTTGGAAAGCCGCGCACGGCGACCTCAAGGGCTTTTATCCCGAAACCTACCTTGCTTCGGCGCGCAGGCATTTTGCCGCAAACGGCAAGGCGATACTCAAGGCATACCGCTCCGACGGCGAGCTTGCCGGCATCGTCGAAACCGACACCGAGCGCTCGGAGGGCGCAGGCGTCGGATGGATAAGCCTTGTGTACATAAAAGAGCATCTGCGCGGCAGAGGCCTCGGCACTCAGCTTGTCGGCCGTGCGATAACAAACTACGAAATGCTCGGCAGGCAGAAGGTGCGGCTGCACGTTTCGTCTGAAAACGCCTCGGCGATAAAATTTTACGAGGATCTCGGCTTTGAGATACTCGGCAGCGAGCCCGGTGCCGGCGCTCCGCTTTACCTTATGGAAAAGAGATTTGAATAACAATGTCAATGTGGAACATTAACGCGCGTGTGCAGAAGCTCGACACGCGCGGTCGGCGGATCATCGCCGTTTCGGACATACACGCAAACATGCCCTATTTTAAAGGGCTTCTCGAAAAGGTCGGCTTTTCCGAGTCCGACGAGCTCATCATTGACGGCGACTTTCTCGAAAAAGGCGAAAAAAGCCTTGAAACGCTGCGCTTTATAATGAAGCTTGCCGAGCGCGGCAACTGCCGTGTTGTCTGCGGCAACTGCGACACATGGGCCGATGTGATCGACGCCGAGTGGCAATACTGGAGCTCGCGCATCGTGAGCTACATGCTGTTTAAAAAGAGCGGCCTTATGTGGGATATGCTCACGGAAATGGGCGTTGAGATACGCGAGGATATGGACTTTGAAGGCCTCATCCCGGAGCTTGCCGAAAGATTCAAGCCCGAGTGGGACTTCCTGCATGCCATGCCGCACGTCATCGAAACGCCGCACTATATTTTTGCTCACGGCGGCATAAAGCCCGATATTCCCATCGAGCGGCAGCGCGGCGGCGACTGCATGAAGTTTGACGCATTTATGAATTACGGCTACACTTTCGATAAGTGGGTCATCGTCGGACACTGGCCGGTGATGCTGTATCTTGCCGACCATGTCTGCGCAAACCCGATAATCGACCGCGAGCACCGCGTCATCTCCATCGACGGCGGCTGCTCGCTAAAGGATGACGGGCAGCTGAACGCACTTATCATCCCCTATGAGGGCAGCGAGGATTTTTCCTTTGAAGCGTATGACCCCTTCCCCGTGCGCCGGGTGAAAAGCGCGCAGCGCGGCGGCGGAAAGAGCTATTACATCCGCTGGGGCGACAACGACGTGCAGGTGCTGCGCCGCGGCGAGGAATTTTCCCTCGTGCGCCATGTCCGCACGGGTTACGAGATGGAGATACTCACGAAATATCTTTACTCCGACGAGGAGTTTTGCAAGTGCAACGACTCGACCGACCTCGTGCTTTCGCTTGAAGCCGGCGACGAGGTCAGCGTTGTCGAAGAGACCTCGCGCGGCTATCTTGTCAAGCACAAGGGAACGTCGGGCTGGTATTGGGGAGAGCTAATATGATTGAAGATCAGGATTTTTTGCCCGTTTCGCAGGAGGAAATGCATGAGCGCGGCTGGTGGTGGTACGATTTTCTGCTCGTAACGGGCGATGCGTATGTCGATCATCCGAGCTTCGGCCCGGCGGTGATAAGCCGCGTTCTGGAGGCCGACGGCTTCCGCGTTGCGGTGCTCGCGCAGCCGGACTGGCACTCGGCGGCGGACTTTGCGGCCTTCGGCAGACCTCGTCTTGGCGTTTTGATCGGAGCCGGAAACCTCGACTCCATGGTCGCGCACTATACGGCGGCCAAAAAGCGCCGCAGCGAGGACTTTTACTCGCCCGGCAAAAAGGCCGGACTGCGCCCGGACAGAGCCACGATAGTCTATTCAAACCGCGCGCGCGAGGCCTTCGGCTCGGATGTGCCGATAATCATCGGCGGCCTTGAGGCCTCGCTGCGGCGCTTTGCGCACTATGACTATTGGGACGACAAGGTGCGCCGCTCGATCCTCGTCGATTCGGGCGCGGACATGCTCGTTTACGGCATGGCAGAGTACGCCGAGCGTGAGATAGCAAGGCGGCTTAAAAAGAAGATCCCCGTTTCCGAGATGCGCGATATCCGCGGCACTGCGTTTTTGGCTCACGATGCAGCCGAATGCACGTTTGACTCGGTGACGCTGCCCTCGTTTGCCGACGTTTGCGACAGCAAGCGCTTTTACGCGGACGCAACGCGCATAGAATACGCCGAGCACGACCCCGTGCGCGGCAGGGCGCTGATACAGGAGCACGACGGCAGATATCTCATCGTAAATCCCCCGGCGATGCCGCTGGAGACAAAGGAGCTTGACCGCGTGGCCGAGCTTCCGTACACCAAGCAGTATCACCCGATGTACGAGCCGCTCGGCGGCGTTCCGGCCATCGAGGAGGTCAAGTTCTCGGTCATACACAACCGCGGCTGCTTCGGCGGCTGCAACTTCTGCGCACTGGCCTTTCATCAGGGGCGCATGGTCACCTCCCGCTCCATCGAGTCCG
>ENA-ORNT01002717-ORNT01002717.1-human-gut-metagenome-genome-assembly--contig:-NODE-2717-length-10695-cov-3.055921_pt1 | contig 10695 bp, 8 predicted proteins | sample MGYA00242120_ERZ509032 | MGnify/ENA primary metagenome ERZ509032 (study PRJEB26280, sample SAMEA2338729) | human gut metagenome | biome: human gut; feature: human-associated habitat; material: faeces...
AATCCATATGGAAATCAGCAAGGAAATCCATATGGAGAATGGAATCCGTTTGAGGATATTTTTGGCCAATTTGGCGGTTATTACACAAATGGCGGAGCTCAGCAAAGACAGCAGACAACGACAGGATATGAGAAGGACACACATTTAAGAGCAGCAGGTAATTATGTAAGGAATGGTTATTATCAGGAAGCAAGGAATGTTTTAGATGGCATGGAACCAGCCAGAAGAAATGCGAGATGGTACTATTACAGTGCAGCTGCCAATCAAGGCCTTGGAAATAATGTAACTGCTATGGAACATGCAAAACAGGCAGTTTCCATGGAACCTGATAATTATGAATATCAGATGTTATTACAACAGCTGCAAGGAAATGGTTCTTGGTATCAGCAAAGACAAAGTACTTATCAGAATCCATATTCCACAGGTGGAGACTGGTGTATGAAGATGTGCATGTTAAATTTGATGTGCAACTGTTGTCTCGGTGGCAGATACTGGTGTTGATCTGTAAAACAACACTGATTTAGGAGGGAAGACTATGAGCAAAGTAATAGGAATAGATTTGGGAACAACAAATTCTTGTGTAGCAGTGATGGAAGGTGGAGTACCAGTTGTGATCTCAAATGCAGAAGGTGGAAGAACTACGCCATCGATAGTGGCATTTGCGAAAAATGGAGAACGACTGGTTGGAGATCCAGCAAAACGACAGGCGGTAACGAATGTAAGTCGTACAGTTGCATCCGTAAAACGTCAGATGGGAACAGATCGTAAAGTAAAAATTGATGGGAAGAAATATACACCAGAAGAAATTTCAGCGATGATTCTGGCCAAATTAAAAAAGGATGCAGAAAGCTATCTCGGGGAAGAAGTAACGAGAGCCGTGATCACAGTACCAGCTTATTTTAGCGATGCTCAGAGACAGGCTACAAAGAATGCTGGAAAGATTGCGAGATTAAGTGTGGAACGTATCATTAACGAACCGACATCTGCTGCATTGGCGTATGGACTAGACAAATCCGTATCCCAGAAGATCATGGTATATGATCTTGGTGGAGGAACTTTTGACGTTACCATCATGCGCGTGGCTGATCATGCCTATGATATTTTGGCAACTGATGGGAATTCACGTCTTGGTGGGATTGACTTTGATAAGCGTCTTGTGGGCTACATCATGCAGGAGTTGGAAAAACAAGGGGTCAATATGACTAACCTTTCCGAGAAGGAAAAAATTCAACTTCAATATAAGGCTGAGCAGATTAAGACTAGTCTGTCTGTGAATGACCAAGCTCTCTATGAGCACTATGTCAATGGTCAAGGTTACGGTGTCTTGATTACTCAAGCGATTTTCAATGAAATTACCTTGGACCTCCTCAAAGATACTGAAATCAAGGTGCAGTCTACTCTTCAAGCATCTGGCTTAAAATGGGAAGAGATTGATCATATTCTCCTTGTGGGTGGGTCAACACGTATGCCAATGATTCGTCAAATGATTCGCTTGATGAGTGGTTTGGAACCTAAGTTTGACCTTAATCCAGACACTATCGTGGCACAGGGAGCTTCTATTTTGGCTGACCTTATCGTCAATAATGAGGTTAGCTTCTCTGAACATCAGGATGGTAAGACAACTGAGACAGATAGAGTAGTTGTTAAGGATGTGACCTCTCAGGGAATCGGTCTGCTCTTCAAGAAAAATCCAAATAAGAACTACAGCTTTGTGGGTGACTACTATAATAGTGTCGTGGTTCCACGTAACTCGGTCTTGCCTTTGGCTGTTACTAAGGATCTCTTTGCGGTCGTGGATGGACAGAGCAAGTTCAAGCTTCGTATCACAGAAGGAAATTACGAGAATCCATTTGCTGTGAAGATTTTGGGACAAGTGGAAGGGCAAGTGCCACAACCTCGTCAGAAAGGCGAGCTCTTGGCACAAGTCACCTATGCCTTTGACTCAGAACAAATTGTTACCGTGACAGTATCGGATCCTCGAAGTAATACTGTTGTGGCACGCTTTTCAGTCAATGCACAAGTCAACCAAACCCAAGAAGTGGTTAAGGAAGATTTGTCAGAACTTCAAGCTATTTTTGCTAAATTCATCTCATGATAGACTACTACAAAGCAATTGATACAGAGACAGGACAGGAAGTGACCTATTTAAGAGAGGTCAGTAACCGCATCTCTCCAGAGATGTCGGCTCAAGATTGTTTCGTGGCTCTTTCCTTTTTACGTGAGGAGCTGGAGGAGCTCTGGACAAATGGTACCTTGGATAAAGAAGGTGAGCGTTTGCGCAGTGAGCTCTACACGATTCGCTCAATCTTTTTCTCAGACCATGAGAAGTTACAATATGACCGAAAACTTAGACAGGCTCAGAGAAAGGCCTTGGAAGTTGAGAAGGTGACGACCACTGATGCTAGCAATCTATCAGCTAAAAAGGAAATCCCTTTTGAACCTGTTGCGGTGACTCAGACTAAAGAGTCGCCTCTTAAAAATTACCTCTTTGCGGCCTTCGCTTTTGTGATTCTACTAAGCTTGATTCTCTTCTTCAATATCAATGTCATCGTTCTTATTATCGGAGCCATTCTAATTGTGGCTTTGATGTTACTTATGTCTTAGGAGATATTAATGGAAACCAATCAATTAACATTTGAACATATCTGTTTCAAATATAAGGGAAATGATAACCAGCTCTTTACAGATTTGGATGTTACTATGGAGACTGGTCAAGTTGTCGGTATCTTGGGTGCCTCTGGTTCAGGGAAAACAACTTTGACAGAGATTCTTTTGGGTCAGCTCAAACCGACTTGCCAACAATTTCGTATTTTAGAAAATGGCAAACCTGTGACTGCTGGTTCACGCTCTTGGTCCTATGTGCCCCAACAAAATCTCCTACGTGAGTACCTTAAGGTATCTGAGACCTTTGATTTTTATGCGGACCACCATCTGAAAGGGGGTGGTAAGCTGACTAAAAAGCATCGCATTGCAGGCATCATGGACGATTTAGGGTTGACAGAATTTGCCAATAAGAAGATTTCAGAGCTTTCTGGTGGGCAAAAACGTCGTGTCTCTATTGGTATCGAGCTTCTTAGCCCTAGTCCCTATTTTATTCTTGATGAACCGTCTTCAGGTTTGGATGCCCTTAGTGATCGTAATCTCTTACGTACCTTGAAAATCTTGGCTAAATCAGCTAACAAGTCTATTGTGGTTATTACCCACAACACAGAAAATTTGGCTATTTTTGACAAGATTATCTTCTTGTCTAAGGGACGTCCGACATTCGCAGGAACCTATGAAGAGTTGCTTTTGGAATACAAGACTAGCGATCCGTATATGATTCGTAAATATATGGATATGAATATCGCAGATGTCTATCAAGAGCTCAATGCTTCAACACGTATTTACAAGATTTAGGGAGACTTATGAACGCAGCATTACGATTAAGTTGGTATAAATTTAAACACCACTACATGGATTTTGTGAAGGTTCTTCTGGGCATTGTCGCTTTCGAAGGCTTAATTCTCTATATCCAAGACAAGGGATTTTTGAAAGATTTCGAAACAACTCGAATGACCCTCTTTCTCTTGCTTTTCTCAACCAGTCTCTTGATTGTGGTTCAAAACAGTATTTATATTTCTAAGGAACGCTCGGTCCTCAACCGTGACTTTTTCTCAGGTTTGAGTCGTTCGGCCTTTGCCTTGGCTAGTATGGGGATTCACGCCTTCTTTGCTGTTTTGGAAACCATTGTCTTTATCCTATCTTACTCGGTCTTTAGTAAGTTCTTTGACAAGGAATTTCCAGATGCTGGTCATATTTTTGGTTCCTACCGTTGGGAAGTTGGGATTACAGTGCTTCTGGTTTTCTTGGCCTCGCATTTCATTGCCCTCTTTATCTCAGCCTTGGTTGGCAAATCTGAGATTACCTCTGTTATCCTAGCAGTCGTTGTGGGTATCATGCAATTTTCATTGTCGGGAACTATCCTGTCTTTGCCCAAAGCCATTGATTGGGTACAAAAGTTTATCTATCTTGGTTATGGCCACAAGCTTTTTGGGATTTCTAGTGACTTGTCAGACTTGCCATCTAGTTTGGCTAAGTACCATGTTCCTGTCCCTAAGAGCCAGTTGGAGGCTTTTCAAGGTTCTACAGGCGAATTCTGGGGACAATGGTGGGCCTTGGTGCTTCATTGCCTAGTTTATGCCCTACTCTTTTTCGTCACACTTCAGAAGAAGGAGAAATAAATGCAACAATATGATGAATGGCTGATTGACTTCCAAGTGCAGCATGGTCGCAAGCCAAGTGATAAGGAAGTTGCTGAAGCTGCTAAGGCTGGTTTTGCCCTTTCTAGTGGCTTGAGCAGACAGAAAAATTCTAAATTCAGACAAGTTTTGTCTAAGGTTGGTTTGGGTGATCTCAAGTTTAGCTGGTTTTTAGTTTTGGAAATTTTGCTCTTGATTTGTATTGCTCTCTTTGGCTATGTTGTTGGCTATCTATTTATCTAGGAGGACCTCATGAAACAGTTTAAACATAAAAAGTTTATCGGTTTAGCCTTGATTGTCTTTTTGGTCTTCATGGTACTTGGAAAATACACTCAGAGCACGGCTTTTACATCGTCTTCAAGAGTTTATGCCACAACCGTTGTCGATAAGAATACCGGGAACAAGGTGCGTTTTGAAGTTCGTAAGATCAAGGGAGACAAATACGAAGTCAAAAATACGGAGACTGGGGATACCTATCAGGCTAATGCCCAAGCCGGCGAAGACCGTTCTTTGAGCTTTAAGTTGCCTGGAACTAACGGTAGCTCAGACGGTACTATCCGTATCACACCAAGTATGGTACCTGGAGGAGATGCAAAGGTTGAAATGACTGAATCAGACACCTATACTCAGGTTGAGGGAGGCTCTGAAGTCGTTGAGTCTAGCGAGGCTTCGTCTAGTTCTTCAAGTAGCCAAGTTAAAAGTATAATTAAGGATATTTTGGAATCAAGTAGTTCATCCTCTGGTAGTGATGCAAGCTCAGAATCGTCTTCTAACGATCCAAATAAGCCAAATGCAGATATCAAGACTAAGACTGATGTCAATGGTGATAAGGAAACCACTTATATTGCAGACTATTCGACTGAGGACATTAAGTCTATCACGGAAGCTTTTGGGAAATGGCTCTATCAGTCTGATTATGCCAAGGATGCTGTTTTAGTTCAAAGCAGCTTTGACAGCATCACCAAGGTCAATGATGGTAGTCCAACCTTCCTGTCATTTAAGGCACCTAAGGAAAAAGGTAGCAGCCAAACGATTACCATCCTTGCTAATCTCATCAATGCGGATGGCTATGAACATATTACTGGTGTTCCGAGTGGTATCATCAATGGCAAGGAAGTCTCAAACTATGATTTCAAGGACTATAAAAACACGGTTGATTCCTTTGCTTTAGGGATTAATGAGAATAGTGGCAAGACCGCAGACTATAGCCCAACATCATCCTTCCGTCTTTATACCTTGAAGGATAAGAAACATGCTATGTATGAAGACGATGCTGCTGAACAAAAAGCCCTCTTTAAGGACTTTTCAGCTGATGATAAAACCGGTGGCAATTATAATGGTTACAACAAGCTCTATAAGGATTTGGTTGACCAAGATAAGGATTCTTACCAAATCGTTCTAGGCTCTAATGGTACCGTTTATTATGTGACGAACTACTGGAAGGGCAATTACGATAAGAAGGCTGTTCAGACCTATAAGGTAGCACCAGATGACATGCAAGAGGCTTACCAAGAGTTGCTCAAGCATTACTCTAGTGCTAGCACATCTGAAAGCTCAGAATCTTCAAGTTCTTCACAAACATCGGAGTCATCATCAAGCTCATCAGAGGCTAAGACAGAATCAAAAACGGAAACTAAGACCGAACAAACAGGCATGGATGTTAATGCTATCAAGGATAATAACTTCCAAAGCCTCGAAGGGACTTGGAAGAATGGGAATGGTAGTAGTTTGACATTTTCTAAGGATCAAGTAACTGCGCCAACAGATTATGAGGTCCAAAATGCTAATTCCAGTCTTGAAAATGGCTACCTAAGAGCGAGTCTAAGAACAGGAATGTATGGGGCAATAATCTTTTTCATCCCGAAAGGTACGACATTACCGAATATATCAGGAGACTATCCTGATGCTTCAGATAATACCAAAGACCGTATCCTAGTGACCCAATCAGGAAGTGCACAATCTGACGCCAAACAATTCTACTACAAGGCTGACTAGATCTGATAAATCTGAAAGTTGAGATAAAATTATCTCAACTTTTTATATTACATTTGTAACTTTAATTTAATAGTCAACCTTCCTTGTATAAATAAGCGGATTCTTAGGGAGGTAAAGGCTTTTTTAGAAAATTAATTATTGTGAAAACTTACAAAAAGCTATATAATGAGTAGTGTTGTAAAAAGGGCTTCCTAGGGGATTTTTGAGGAAGTTTCTTAAATCAGATTAAAGGGAGAGGGGGAAAAGAATGACTTTTATTATTGAATCGCTATTTGCTGTTTTTAAAGATTTTCATTGGCTAGTATCTATAGACACACTCTTGATTTTCTTTGTCAATTATCTGATGTTTCATGCAGCTGGTAGGGTCAAGATTTCTTGGTGGCTACTTTTATTAGGTGGCCTTTTATCAGTTGTTTTGACTCCTCTTCTTCCTATGGGATTCAAATTTTTACTTAATCCTCTCATATTATTTTGTTTTAGTTATTACAAACGTCCAGACTTGCCATGGATAGAGCCGGTATTTAATAGTTTTTATGCCTGGGGAACAACCAATATCATTATACGAGGCTTGTCATTAATCGTCTTTCCTTTACTTTTGGGAGCCGACTTGATGAGCCGTATTCCAGAATCTTTAACGGAGTTTATATGTGTGGTAGTTACCTATCCTCTTTATCTTTTGGTTCACCGTTTTATTGGTTATGAATATTTGCAGGTCGAGGAAAAGGAGCGCTTACGCATTCACTTCACCCCTATTGTTATTGGGGTTAGTTTTGCCTTTCTTTCATACGGGCTTCTAAATGATTTCATGCCTTACTTTGCTAGCATCTGGCCTGTGGAAGTGGTTAACAATTATGCCAAGTTGATCGTTCTATTAGCAACAGGAGCCTTCTTCATTGTTGTTTCCTATGCTAACCAGTGGATTAAGGATGAACTTTTTCTGGAGTTGAAAGAGGAGCAGGAGCGTCATTTCCAGAGCTTACAGGAATCTAGTAGACATATCCTCCATCTCTATCAGGATCTATACCGTGATGGAGTGCCTAAGGTAGTCGTACCTAAGAAGGCTAAGACCGTTCTGGCTACTAGTCAAGAGGGAGACACTCAGAACTTATCTGAGGAGGAAGTTCCCTTCAGCAAGGTTATGCCAGATATTTCTAACCTGCGTTCTCAATTGTTACGTTCCGTCATTGAGAGTAAGTATATGGAGTTTCATGCTGTTGGCGTTGATTTTATCATGGAGGTTCCAGACCCTATATCCCCAGTTCATATCGATGTGGTGGATTTATCAGCTGTTCTAACGACCTTCTTGGACAATGCCTTGTTGAGAGCTCATGGTCAAGAAAATAGTTTAGTTCGTCTGTCTTATTACCAAAGAGGTGAGGTCCAGGTCCTCTCTGTAGAGACAACCCTTTCGCAAGATAGTGCCGAGGCGCCCCACGAGGTGTATGAGAATCACTTATCAATCAATGAGCAGCTTGAAGATATTATGGAGCGTTACCCTCAGTCTAAACTTAGCTTTAAGAATGATAAGTTCATCTATAGACAGCAATTTGAATACTAAATAACTTGTAAAAAAATAAATAGAAAGGAGATTCGATGTTTGAATCGTTTTTGGGAATAAATTTTTTAAATCTCTATGATACAGATGCCTTTCTAGCCATTCAGCTTATTTTAACTCTGACGATAAATTGTGCCATTTTCAAACGAATGACAGACATTCGTATCTCCTGGACGGTCTTCTTGACCTTAGCCCTGTTAGATGTAGTCATTCAGTATAATATTACTAACATGATTATGGTTTTTGATGTCTTTATCCTGATGATTTTGGCCTTTCTTGCTAAAGGGAAGACCTGGTCGGTGACCCAGTATGCTTTTCATACCTTGTTTCCAGTGGTGACGTCAGATTTACTTTATCGTTTATTGGGACTCTTCTTTATTCCCCTTCTCTTGAATCTCCCTGTCGCTGAGGTAGGGTCAAATGCTCTTTTCTATCTCTTATCTTACGGTTTGATTTTGCCACTTTATTTTGTATTTGATCGTTTCTTGGGCTTGGATTTGAAGCGTTGGAAGGTCTATAGCGATGACTCTTTCCAGAACCTCCAGATTTCTAGAAGAGTTGCTATAGCAATGGCCATTTATTTATTGGGAATCTATCTCAGTGTGAATTTAGACAGTTGGTTCCCTGGCTACTCTTCAGAGGTGGAGTTGAGACTTCGGATGCTTTGGGTTCTCTTGTCCGCAGTGGCTTTCATTTTCCTAATTGCCCATCTTAATCAACTGTCTCGGCAGTATTTGGAAGAGAGTTTGGCCATGGAGGAAAAGAGGCATTTGAATAGTTTGACCAAGGCCAACCAAAAGATTGATCTTCTCTACAATGAGTTGTTACAATACAGACAGTCTTATCAGACGGTTGTGGAACAATTTTCAGAGGAAGTACGTGACCAGGAAGAGGCTCTTGCTGAACAGGTGTACCAGAATGTCCTTAGAGAGAGTGCCAAGGAGTTTGAACGTTTCCGTGTCATTGATAATCCTAAGCTGGAAAATATTCAGTCCCTACCTTTACGTAGTCTGCTTTCGGCTCGTATGATGGAGACTAAACGTAGTAATATTCCAGTGACTTGTGATATTCCTGAGGAGATTTCAGGGTTTACCATGAACGTGGTTGACTTGACCTTGCTGGTGTCTATTTTCTTTAGTAATGCGATTGATGAGAGTAAGCAGGTGCCTGTCAGTCAAATCAAGTTTAGTTTTCATCGACATGATAAGGATGGAAGTTACCATTTCGTCATGGAAAATAGGACGCAAGAAGAAAAAGTTGACCTTGATGCCATTATGCAGGAAGAAAATCAGAAGAAGACCTCAGGTCTTAACCTCCACTCAGCCAAGGATATTCTTAGGAAGTATAGTGATGCCAATTTGATTACAAGCAGTGGTGATTACCTCTTCAAACAGGAATTGATTTTTAAATAAAGATGTAGAGCTAAATCAGAGGATTTGGCTCTTTTTTTAGGTACAAGTCCATGAAGGAGGGGTCTTTGCTGTTGAGCTTATGCTTATGTGTGAAACTTAGGACATCGGAGGAGATAGGAGCAAGGGAGGAGTCTGATTGTTGCTTCATTCTGTGTTATAATAGCAAGGATTAGTGGTTGTTAGCACTAAGTGAATGGCAGTTCTTGCTTGGCCTAACGACTGGTGTAGAGATAAGAAAGGGACGTCTTATGAAATTACTTTATACGGATATGTCTCAGGATTTAACAGAAATTCTGACGGAGCAGGCAACCAGCTATGCTCAAAAGGGAAAGAGGGTCTTTTATATTGCCCCTAATGCCCTATCATTTGAGAAGGAGCGTAAGGTCTTGGAATACCTGCCTCAGTCAGCATCCTTTGAGATTACGGTGACTCGTTTTACTCAGATGGCGAGATACTTTATTCTCAATACGAGCAACCCCAAAACTCAGCTGGATGATACTGGTCTGGCAATGATTTTTTACAAGGTGTTGTCGCATATGGACGATGATGAGCTCAAGGTTTATGGCCGTTTGCGCAAGGATAGTAACTTTATTAATCAATTGGTGGACCTTTACAAAGAGTTGCAGCAGGCTAATATGACGGTTCTGGATTTGCAGCATTTGGATCAGGTTGAGAAACAAGAGGATTTGCTCAGGATTTTCAGTGCAGCTCAGGACCTCTTGTTGGCAGGAGATTTTGATAATCAATCAAAACTTAGTGCCTTCTTCAAGGAAATTACCTCAGGACATCTGGATAAGGCACTGAGTAATACGGTTTTGGTCATTGATGGCTTTACGCGTTTCTCTGCCGAGGAGGAGGCCCTAGTTGCCCTCTTGAATGATAAGTGCCACCAAATTGTCATTGGGACTTATACCAGTCAAAAAGCTTATAGTGCTAACTTTGTTTACGGCAATGTTTATCAGGCTTCAGTGGATTTTCTGAGAACTCTGGCTCAGACCTATAAGGTGACACCCGACTATGTGACGACAGACAAAGAGGGGAATCCTTCTTTTGCACGTATTAGCCGTCTTTTGGAGAGCCGTCATGATTTTAGTACGATTGACGAGCAGCTGACTGCTCAGGACAAGCAAGCTTTGCAGGTTTGGAAAGTGGTCAACCAAAAGGAAGAAGTGGCTCAGGTTGCTAAGAGTATTCGTCAGTTGCTAGCAGATGGCAAGCGCTATAAGGATATCTTGGTCTTGCTAGGTGATGAGGAGAGTTATAAGCTTCAGGTGGGTCAGATTTTTCGAAAATTTGATATTCCCTATTATTTCGGTAAGGAAGAAACCATGTCTAGCCATCCTTTGGTGCAGTTTGTGGATTCCTTGGAGCGGATCAAACGCTACAATTACCGTGCTGAGGATTTACTTAATCTCATAAAATCCGGTCTCTATGGTGGTTTTGCTCAAGAGGATTTAGACCTTTTTGAGTATTATGTCAATTTTGCAGATAT
>ENA-ORNT01002719-ORNT01002719.1-human-gut-metagenome-genome-assembly--contig:-NODE-2719-length-10691-cov-2.902877_pt1 | contig 10691 bp, 4 predicted proteins | sample MGYA00242120_ERZ509032 | MGnify/ENA primary metagenome ERZ509032 (study PRJEB26280, sample SAMEA2338729) | human gut metagenome | biome: human gut; feature: human-associated habitat; material: faeces...
TATTCCGTGCAATTCGAGCCGCGAACGCATGCGCTGTTCATGAACCTGGCTGTTCTTATTGGCGCCCGCCATGCGCGCAAATGGTTCTTGCCCGCGCCCATTCGCGCCGTGTGCACGGTAGTCAGCTTCCTGCCGTTCTTGCGCGCCGCGCTGTTCGAGCTGTCGCGCTCGCGCCTTACCGTACCCGTGCTTGACGCATCGGCAATTGGCATTTCGTTCGTGAAACGCGATTTCGACACAGCGTCGCAAACCATGTTCTTGTTGAACGTGGGCGAGCTGCTCGAAGATTACACGCGCACCATGAGCGAAAACGAGCTCATCAACTCGCTGCTCGATGTGCCCGACTTCCGCTGCACGCACATGGACAGCATCCGCTACGTACACCGCACCACTGGGGATGCTGAGATTTACTGGGTCAACAACCGTTCGAAGAGCGATATGCACGATTGGTTTGAGTTCAGGACCACTGGGCGCAAACCACAGCTATGGAACGCCGTGACAGGCGAAATCAGCGACGTGACCTACATGACTGGCAGCCGCTCGACCTACGTGGAAATGGATTTGAAGTCGGCAGATGCGCTGTTTGTCGTCTTCAGCGGCGAGGCCGACAAGCGTCTGCGTCACCGCGCAACGGAGTCTCTACCGCTCAGAAGTGACACGATAGCCAGTCCATGGCGCGTGGTATTCGGACGGAAGATGGGCACTCCAGACGCCATCGTGATGGACTCGCTCAAGTCGTATATCGACACCACGCTCGCCATAGCCAACCCGGCCGAGGCGCGGGCAGTAAAATACTTCTCGGGTACCGCCGCCTATCACAACCGTTTCTTCCTCGGCGCTGTCGACAGTGCCCGGACTTACCGGATAGACTTGGGCACGGTCAACTATATGGCTGAGGTTTGGGTCAACGGCAAATACTGCGGATTAACGTGGTTTTCGCCCCATTCCATCGACATCTCGACGGCGGTAAAGTCGGGCGAAAACACGCTGGAGATACGCGTAACCAACCCATGGAAGAACCGCATCTGCGGCGACAAACTCGCCAAGGCCGGAGAGACAACCTACACGTGGACCTCGTATCCCTGGAGCAAGAAAACCAAGAACATACTGATGCCCGCAGGACTCTTGGGACCCGTCACCATCACCTTATATAAATAAAGGGCAAGCGCGGCGGGTGCGACGACAATCTCCACGGAAGCAATGGTCATCTCCACGAGCACAATGGTCATCTCCACGAGCGCAATGGTCATCTCCACGAGTGCGGCGACGCCCCCGACGCAAGACAGGGTAATCAATCGGAAAACAAGAACAAACAACAACATAACCACTATGAACTGGAAAAGAAACATCATGCTTACAGCGCTGGCCTCGATAACGATAGGCACAGCGGCACAAACCGATGTACTGAAGGAGGGATTTATAAATCCGCCACAAAGCGCCCGCCCGCGCGTGTGGTGGCACTGGATGAACGGCAACATATCTCGCGACGGCATCCGCAAGGACCTCGAATGGATGAATCGGGCAGGACTCGGCGGCATCCATATCTTCGACGCCGGAAAGAAGACACCACAGGTGGTGCCACAACGCATAATCTACATGACACCCGAATGGAAAGAGTGCTATGCGTATGCTGTGGCGTTGGCAGACTCGCTCGGCATGGAAGCCACGATGACCGCCACGCCGGGGTGGAGTAACACGGGAGGACCGTGGGTGAAGCCCTGCGACGCCATGAAGAAACTGGTGTGGAGGGAGGTCACCGTCAAGGGCGGCAAGACCATCAACATGACGCTGCCCGAACCCTACAGCGTGAGCGGAGCCTTCCAGAACATCAGGGCGAGGGGCACCGCGTCAAGCAAGACCTACTACAAGGACATCGCCGTGGTGGCGGTGAGGACCGACGGCGAGATGGCGTTCGGAGAGATGGGCGCGAAGGCGACGGCGAGCAACGGCGCGATAGACCTGACCATGCTCACCGACGGCGACATGGCAAAGACGCAGAAGCTGACTGCCGACAGCACCGGCAAGGTGGCTTGGATAAAGATAGAACTCGACAAGGCATACACCATCAGGGCATTGGCTCTGGGCGACGGGCGTCAGCACAGTCAGTGGCGCAACAAGCGGCCCGCACCGACCAAATGGTTGGAAGCAAGCAATGATGGTCTGCACTTCACCAAGGTATGCGACCTGGTGCTGGGAGGTGCTCCGCTGACCACCGTGGACATCACGCCGACCACGGCGCGCTACTTCAGAGTGGTATGGAAAGCCGACCGCCGTCCGCTGGCCATCAGCGAGCTCAACCTGTTTACCTCCTTCCGCGTGAACCATGCCGAAGAGAAAGCCGCATTCGGCACGCCGGTCGACTTGCCACTCTACCCGACGCCAGAGACCGACAAGGCCACGGCGCTGACTGATGTGGTAGACCTCACCCATCTCACCGACAGCACCGGAAGGCTCACGTGGAAAGCGCCGATGGGCCGCTGGCGCATACTGCGCTTCGGCTACTCGCTCACGGGCAAGATGAACCATCCCGCGTCGCCCGAGGCGACCGGGCTCGAGGTCGACAAGATGTCGGCAGAGGCTGTGCAGCGATATATAAGCACCTATCTCGCCACGTATGTTGACGCCTCGCGCGGCATGATGGGCAAACGCGGACTCCAGAACCTGCTCATCGACAGTTATGAGGCAGGAATAGCCAACTGGACGCCACGGATGGCAGAAGAGTTCAAAGCCCGACGCGGCTACGAACTGCTGCCGTGGATGCCGGCATTGGCGGGAACCATCGTAGAGAGCAGCGAAAAGACCGACCGGTTCCTCTTCGACTGGCGCAAGACCATCGGAGAACTCATCGAGCAGAACCTCTACCGCCAGGTAGCCGACACCATGAAGGCGCGGGATATGGGTACCTACTTCGAGAGCCACGAGTCGTGCCGCGTCTATGAAGCCGACGGCATGGCTGTCAAGCAATACTGCACTATCCCTATGGGTGCGATGTGGGCGAGTGAACCCGTGATGCACATGAATGACCGCGGCGAGACCGGAAAGCAGGGTGACATACGCGAATCGGCGTCTGTGGCTCACATCTATGGTCAGAATCTGGTTGCGGCCGAATCCCTTACATCCAACGGACTGGACGGCGACGGACTGGCTTATTCCCTCACGCCCAACCTGCTCAAGCCTGTCGCCGACCTCGAATTCGCCAGCGGCGTCAACCGTATCGTCATCCACGACAGTGCCCATCAGCCGATAGATACCAAGGTTCCGGGACAGGGACTGGAGGTCTACGGACAGTGGTTCCACCGTCACGAGACTTGGGCAGAGCAAGCCCGCCCGTGGATAGACTATCTCTCGCGCACCAGTTATATGCTCCAGCAGGGCAGATACGTCGCCGACGTGGCCTACTACTATGGCGACGACAACAATGTTACCGGACTCTTCTACGCCAACCAACCTCAGGTTCCGCCGACGGCGTCTTACGACTATGTCAACACGCCCGCGCTGACGGAACAGTTGACCTGCAGCGACGGCAAGATAACCACGCCGTCGGGGATGACCTACCAGGTGCTCGCCCTCGACGCCAACACCCAGCGTATGACCGTTCCTGCGCTGCGCCACATCGCCGCGATGGTCGGCAAGGGCATGAAACTCTGCGGTGCAAGACCCCAGGCAGTGCTCAGCCTCAACGATGACAAGGCGGAGTTTGACCGTCTGGTAGCCGAGATATGGGATGCCAACCGCCCCAATGTCAAGGAGAACGCCAGCATCGCCGACGCCCTCGCCGCATGGGGCATCGCGCCCGATTTCTACTGTGACCACATGGACAGCCTGCGCTTCGTACACCGACAGACGCCACAGGCAGAGATATACTGGGTCAACAACCGCAGCTACCAGACACGCTCGCTCGACGCGAGGTTCAGGGTGACGGGCATGAAGCCTTACTTGTGGCATCCCGAGACGGGCGAGGTGAGCGCAGTAGACTACACCCCCGCTGCCGGTTATACCCAGGTAAGCCTGCAGATGAGCCCCGGCGAAGCCTACTTCATCGTCTTCCGCACCGAGAGCGACCCCACGGCGACAGAGGCTGTCAAAGTCGATGCCCAGACCGTCGCCGCCACGCTCGAGGGGCCCTGGACCGTGACCTTCCAGCCCGACAGAGGCGCACCGGCACAGACCACGATGGTGCAGTTGCACTCGCTCAGCGAGAGCGACGACGCGGGCATCCGCTACTTCGCCGGCACCGCCACATACCGCAACTCTGTGAAGCTCACCAAAGCCCAGATACGCGGCAAGCAGCTCTGGATAAACCTCGGGCAGATGAGCGCACTGGCAGAGGTCATCGTCAACGGCAAGAACATGGGCATACTCTGGCGCGCACCGTTCTCTACCGAGATTACCGACGCCCTGCGTCATGGCAACAATGACATCGAGATACACGTCACCACCCTCTGGCGCAACCGCATCATCGGCGACCAGCAGCCCGACTGTCCCAAGCGTTACACCTATACCTCCTATCCTTTCTACAAGAAAGATTCCAAGTTGCAGCCTTCAGGTCTGATAGGCCCAGTGACACTGACAGAAATGCCAAGATAATAACAAAAATCACCGATTTCATCGATAAAACAGCGGTGGGGCAGACTCCAGACACACATCTGGTTTCTGCCCCACCGCTTGTTTGTTTGCCACCGCCAGCAGCCATCCCGGCGCACGCCAAGCTCATCCCCGCGATACCACATATCCTCCCCTCGCTCACCAAGCTCATCCCAACGATGCCACATATCATCCCCTCGCTCACCAAGTTCATCCCCACGATGCCGCATGTCATCACCCTGCGCGCCAAGGTCACCCCCACGCTTCCAAATGCATCTAAAAGAAAAGCCGCCAGCTAAACTCACGTTCTGCTGACGGCACATTTATGAAAAAAGTGTAATTGTGTAGCCTTAATATTGCCTATATCATAGTTATTTACAGTTGAGTGCTACGATGGTTTCATAGAGTTCCTGCTTACCCGAGATTTGGGCAGGCTCACCGTGCTCCTTGGCGTAAGCCACGAGGTCCTCGAGCGAGAGTTTGCCATCCTCGAAGTCCTTGCCCTTGCCACTATCAAACGAAGCGTAACGCTCCTTGACCATGCGGGGCAGTTCACTGTTTTCGAGGATTTCGGCTGCGTTCTCGAGCGCACGAGCCATAGCGTCCATACCACTGATGTGGGCGATAAAGATATCCTCGGGGTCGGTAGAGTTACGACGCAGCTTAGCATCAAAGTTAGAGCCACCGTTGCCGAGACCACCGTTGCGGATAATCTGCATCATGGCCTGAGTGAGTTCGAAGTTGTCAATGGGGAACTGGTCGGTATCCCATCCGTTCTGGGCGTCGCCACGGTTGGCATCGATGCTGCCCAGCATGCCGTTGTCGACGGCAACAGCCAGTTCATGCTCAAAGGTATGGCCGGCAAGTGTGGCGTGGTTGACCTCGATGTTTACCTTGAAGTCGTCCTGCAGGTTGTGAGCGCGCAGGAAGCCTACTACCGTCTCTACATCGACATCATACTGGTGCTTGGTAGGCTCCATGGGCTTGGGTTCGATGAGGAAGGTGCCGGTGAACCCCTTGGCGCGGGCATAGTCGCGTGCAGCGGCAAGCATCTGAGCCAGATGTTCCTTCTCACGCTTCATATCGGTGTTGAGCAGGCTCATATAGCCCTCGCGTCCACCCCAGAACACGTAATTCTGACCACCCAGTTTGATGGTGGCGTCAATGGCGTTCTTGATTTGCACGGCAGCGCGAGCCACCACATCGAAGTTGGGATTGGTGGCAGCGCCGTTCATATAGCGCTTGTCGCTGAATACGTTGGCTGTACCCCAGAGCAAACGGATGTCGTCGGCGGCAGCCATCTTTTCGAGCGCATAGTCGGTGATGGCCTTCATGTTGGCCTCGTATTCGTCGATATCGTCGGCGGGGTCGATGAGGTCCACATCGTGGAAGCAGAAATAGTGGATGCCCAGCTTCTCCATGATTTCAAAGCCTGCGTCCATCTTGTCCTTGGCGCGCTGCAGGGCGCTGTCGGCCTTGTCCCACTCGTAGGAGCGTGTCTGTCCGCCAAACTGATCACCGCTTGCGGCGCCCAGCGTGTGCCACCACGCCATTGCGAACTTCAACCAGTCCTTCATTTTCTTACCTGCAACTACTTTGTTTTCGTCGTAGTAGTGAAAAGCCATAGGGTTCTTGCTGGCAGTGCCCTCAAAGGGGATTTTGCCAATCTGTGGAAAATACTCTTTTGCCATAATTAGTACTTATAAGTTTTATTATATTTAGATTGTCATGTCATTGGTAGCAATATACCTTTCCATTCGGCATAAGCCTGTGCATACTGCGCACGTTTCTGTTCATCGGGCTCAATCACGGCAAGCCTGCGCAAGGTAGCAAACGCCTCTTCGTGACTGCTGTAGATACCGCAGCCCATGCCGGCACCCTTTGCGGCGCCCACGCTGCCGTCGGTCTCATAGAGTTCGATGGTCGCTCCCGAGGTGGTGGCGAGCGCCTCGCGGAATACTGGGCTCAGGAACATATTCGCCTTTCCCGCGTGTATCTTGCGGATATCCATGCCCATCTCTGCCATCACCTCCATGCCGTAGCAGAAGCTGAACACGATGCCTTCCTGGGCAGCGCGCACCAGATGAGCCTGTGTATGGTGGTTGAAATCGATGCCGTGGATGGAGCATCCCACCTCCCGGTTCTCCAGCACCCGCTCGGCACCATTGCCGAAGGGGATGATGCGCAGTCCGTCGGCACCTGGCGCCACACTTTCAGCCATCGCGTTCATGTCGGCATAAGAGATGCCCTGGGGAGCCACGTTGCGGCGCATCCACGCATTGAGGATGCCGGTGCCGTTGATACACAGGAGCACGCCCAGACGCGTGAGGTCCTCAGTATAATTAACATGCGCGAAGGTATTTACCCTACTCTTTTTATCATAATTAACATCGCCTAACACTCCATACACTACACCCGACGTACCAGCCGTCGAAGCTATCTCGCCGGGATTGAAGACATTCAGACTGAGCGCGTTGTTGGGCTGGTCGCCAGCGCGGTAGCTGATGGGCGTACCTTCGCTGAGTCCCAGCTCGTCAGCCACCTCACGGCTCACACGGCTCTGCACATCGAAGGTAGGCACGATGTCGGCGAGGATGTCTCTATCGAAACCATAGTAATCGAGGAGGAAGCCGGCGACATCGTGGGCCTGAAAATCCCAGAACATGCCCTCGGAGAGACCCGATACGGTGGTGTTGATGACGCCGCTGAGTTTCATGGCGAGGTAGTCGCCGGGCAGCATCACCTTGTATATACGCTCATAGACCTCGGGCTCGTTGTCCTTGACCCACGCCAGTTTGGCGGCGGTGAAGTTGCCGGGCGAGTTGAGCAGATGCGACAGACAGCGGTTGCTGCCCAGGTCGGCAAAAGCCCTCTCTCCATAGGGTACAGCACGCGAATCGCACCAGATAATGGCGTCGCGCACGGGCCGCTGTGCCTTGTCGACACACACCAGACCATGCATCTGATAAGAGATGCCAATCGCCCGGATGTCGTCGCCCTTGGCGCCACTCTCGGCCATGATGCGGGCAAGCGCCAGTTTGGCATTGTCCCACCACATTTCAGGGTCTTGCTCAGCCCAACCGTTTCTGATTGATTTAATCGGTGCTTCGTGCTCGGGGTAGAAAGCCGTAGCCACACACTCTCCGGAGTTGACATCTACCAGAGAAGCCTTGACCGAGCTGCTGCCCACGTCAAAGCCCAACAACAAATGTTTGTTCATACTCAATACGTATGTTTAGGTTTTATTTTTTATTTCTTACGTTGCAAAGATATAAAATATCTGAGAATTGACGCAAGAGATTGCCTTTTTTATTACTCTCGCATGCAATATTTTTAAGGAACCCCCTTCTGCGCTGGCTCCTACGAGGTTAGGCAGTCCCTCTCGACCATCCCGAAACCACCGACCGTCATGCCGAGACCACCTTTGCCGGCTCGTAACTATTGACACGAGCCCACGTATCATAAGTCACGAACCCACGTTTCTTATGTCACGAACCCTCGTGCCTACTGATACGAACCGCCCATGGCCATCGCGGCGGCGCCCTACTCGACCGCCGGCATAAAGAAAGCCATTGCACCGTCCCTGGCGATGATGGCCTGGGATGGTGCAATGGCTTGCTTGTGGCGCGCGGGGGGCTTGGATGCAGCGCGTTATGGTTTGGATGTCGGCAACCGTGGCTTAACGGCAACGCGCGGTGGTTTGGATGCAGCCAGCCTTGTCGCCTGCTGCTGCGGCTTGGGCTGCGGGCTATTCTGCCTTGCCGTTGAAGGCGCTTACCTCGATGTGGGGCTGGCTGTCGCGGCGGTCTTCGTCGGCAAACTCTACCGTGACATCGCGGCTCTCGCCCGGCATCAGCGCGAAGTAGTTGTCGCTATAGACCACGGGCAGTATCTGCTCGCCATCGTCGCCCTTGAGGCAGAGGCGTATCATGAGTGTGGGCGTGTCGGAGGTGTTGGTCACCGTCAGTTGTCCATGCCAGGTGTCGCCCTGTCGGCTGAAATTTTCGCGGAGCGTAAGGTGTGTCACGGGTAGATGCTTCAGCGCGCTGTAACACTCGGGGCTGGCTGCCTGTACGTAGAAGTTGTCTGAGCGCAGGTACCCCCTCTCGTAGAGTCTCAGCCGGAGATAGCCCACCGAGAGGCTGTCGGGCATGCGCCCCGCAGCCACATCGGTGGTGGCGTCGGCATAGGCGTCTACCCATAGCGAGTCGGTGCGTATCACCCTGCCCCGCATGTCTATCGTCTCTATCAGCGCCTCCATGTCGCAGTGGGTGACGGGGGTGATGTTGACCACCTGCACCTTACGGGTATGGGCGTTGTACATGATGTGGAGCGGCTCACACGCCTTGCGGGCTCCGAAGTAGGCTGCCGTAGGCTCGAGATAGTAGTCGTAGGTCTGCCATACCATCGACGGCCATGCCGGATGCGACATCCAGATGAGCAGTCCCTGTCTATCTTGCTGCGCCGACTCGTACATGGCGCGATAGCCGTCGTAGTTGATCCACTGTGCCCACTCGGCAAACTGGCGTGCGTCGGCGGCGGGTCCGAAACGGCGCTGCACCATATCCAGGAATGTCGAGCCCCGCTGCGCGCCCTTCTGGGTGAAGTCGTGCTGCGCCCATCCCTCACCGATAGGCCAGAGGTCGGCTGGGCTGAGCATGCGGCGCAGACTCTCGATGGTGGGAATGTTGGGCATACCGCGCTCGGAGTGCAGTCGGTGGCTCTGGCTGGTAAAGTATTCTTCGGCTTCGACCGCCCGGTAGGGGCCATGACCCGACACACCGTCGTCGGCAGAACTGGAGATGTAGCCCAAACCCGGATGGAGCAGGTCTACCTGGCGGCGCAGGGCGCTGTCGAGCTCGGCAGGCGGATAGCCCTCGTTGCGGCCCACGTAGATGGCTATCGAGGCGTAGCGTCGTATGCGGCGGATATAGTCTTCGGCATTGGCCATGAAGAGACGGTTGTCATAAGGGTCGGGGCCGTCCCAAGGGTTGGCGAGCCAGAAGTCTTGCCAGAGCAACAGACCATGGCGGTCGCAGGCTTCATAGAGTTCGCGGTCGCCGGTCTGTCCTACCCAGTTGCGTATCATATTGAAGTTCATCTCCTTGTGATACCTCACCGCGCGGTCGTACTCTCTGCCTCGGTAGCAGAGGTTGGTCTCGGAGAAACCCCAGTTGCCGCCCAGCGGAACCACACGGCGGTGGTTGACAAAGAACTGCAGACGGGTGCCCATCTCCTTGTAGGTCATCTGTCGTATGCCAGCCTGGTAGTGGAGCGAGTCTATCTGCTCACGACCCTCAAGAAGGGCAAAACCGGCACGGTAGAGGTGGGGCTTGCCATAGCCTACGGGCCACCAGAGGTGCATGGGCTGGCGCCGCAGTTGGGCAAACTCGTCGGGCGAGAAAGTCACCTCGCGGCTCTCGCGGGGCTGGAGCGTCACCTGTCGGGCAAAGTCTATCGCCCCTATCCATCCGCGCAGCGTAGCCACCACGGCGGTGTCGCGGTGGTTGGTGACCCACACCTTGGGGGTCATCGTGGCGAGCGAGTCGGCGGGGTCTATGCGGCTGTCTACCAGCGGGTCTGCCAGGCTCACGCCACCATTGGCGCTCAGGTAGACATCGTTCCAGATGCCGGTCTCGCGGCCGGGCGTAGAGGTCATCCAGTCCCATCCTATCGAGGCATGGAAGGTGGGGTTGTCGGCTCCCAGCACGCCGCCGTTCATGTCGGTGCTCTCGGTGGTCTTCTGCTTGACTGCGCCGAAGTGGGCGGGGCGTTCCACCCTCACCTCGAGGCGGTTGCCCGTGGGCAGGAGACAGCCGGTCACATCGAAGCGTCCACGCATGAAGGCTCCCTCTATGCGCCCGAGGTCATGGCCGTTGAGGCGGACAGAGGCTTTCCAGTTGATACCATCGAAGTTGAGGAACACATGGCGCCCCTCGTACTCGGCCGGGGCGTCGAAGGTGGTGGTATAGGTAAAGTCGGAATGGAAAAACGACTCTGAAACCATGCGCAGGTTGTCGGCGTGGTTGGTATTGGGCACCGCACCTATATTAATATAACTCTGCAGGGCTGTGGCGGGCACCGTGGCAAGGAGAGAGTCAGCCGCC
>ENA-ORNT01002731-ORNT01002731.1-human-gut-metagenome-genome-assembly--contig:-NODE-2731-length-10660-cov-9.293635_pt1 | contig 10660 bp, 9 predicted proteins | sample MGYA00242120_ERZ509032 | MGnify/ENA primary metagenome ERZ509032 (study PRJEB26280, sample SAMEA2338729) | human gut metagenome | biome: human gut; feature: human-associated habitat; material: faeces...
CGCGGAACACCCTCGTGCCGTCCGCGCCGAACTCTGCTTCATAAGCATTGATGGCGGCTTCTGCTTCATGGTCGATAGAGCGCAGCGTGTAAATGTGGCGCTCACCTCTAAAGTCTGGCGCTTCGGCGATCGTCACATCATACTTATCGCGCAATCTCTCTACATATTGCTCTAAATTGTGCGCCGGAACACCGCACATCTCCACACGGCCAGCACCGGGGATCGCTCTTGTGGTGAGGTTGAGATCAAGCAGCTCCGCCGCCTGTTTTGCGTCCTCGCCGTAAATCTCAAAGAAATCGCCCACCTGAAACAGCACGATGTCGTCCGGGTGGGCTTCCTTGATGGCATTGTAGTCGGTCTGTGCCTGTGTTGGCAGTTCACGCTCCGCTTCCTTTTCCCGCTGAAGCTGCTCAAAGCGCGCCTTTTCCTCCGGGGTCAGGAAACGGTCCTTCTGAATGAGGCTGTCAATCCTTGCGGCCACCTTCGTCCAGCTCAGCTCCACATTGGCACAGTCTGCCTTTTTCAGGACAATTCCGCGGCTGTCGTGGCTTTCATCACTATGGGATGCACCGGAAACGGCATGGGAGCGCCCGCCTATGCCGTACTCATCTTTGAGGAAAGCTGCCTTTTCCTTGCCGGTATGGTCGGCGGTGAAGTATTCGTAGATCCTGCCCTTGCCGCCCTCGACACCGCTGCCGCGATCCAGCGCGTGGTCGATCTCGTCCTCGGTGATAAAGCGCCCCAGCTCCGGCACTGCGGCCATTTCGGAGGAATACGCCCTGCGGGGCAAGGACAGGTTCCGTAGGCTCTGCCAGATGTTCTCCAGCTTGTGGTAATGGAAGCGCAGCAGGCTTCTGTCCTGCTCATGAGCGGCGTAAAACTGTGTGAACTCGCCGGAGAGCGTTTCACGGAAATCTGTGTTTGTCAGTTGCTCCGCCAGCCGCGCCGTTTCATCAGGGAATCCGCCGCCCCGCAGCGTATCCATACAGGAGAGATAGCCCTGTTCCCGCGCCTCGTCGCTGAGATCGTGTTTCAGATACCAGAGGGCTTGGGCAAGCTGCATCCGCTCATGTTGCCCTGCCTCGGCAAGCTCCACATTGGAGGCATACGCGCCGCTGTCCATAAGCTGGGAAATGTGCGCGGCGGCATCCTGCCATGCGATTACCTGCGCGCTGCGCACATACTCCGCGCTCCTGCCGGGGGCGATGTGGATGCCGTCTACGGCGTACCACGCGGAAAGCTCGCCCTCCGGCGTCTTAAAGCCGTTGCCGCCGTGAAAGGTGTTTTGCAGCAGCGCGGCAATGTCCTCCGTGGACTTCTGCTTCTGGAACGCGGCGGCAATGACCATGCGGGTGTTGTCCTCGTTGCCGCCCAGCCGCAGCACATGGTCAAGCTGCTCCTGAGAAACGGAAAAAGCGAAGGGCGTCTGCGCAACGCTCTCCGCTTCTTCTATGGCTGTAATCTGTTCCGCTTCGGTGGGGAAAAAGGATAGCTGACCGCCCCGTGCGGGGTGTTCTGTTATGCGTAGATCAGCTCCGCGAGAATCACTTCCTCCGCCTGCGCCTTGCAGGTGTTCATCAGGCCCACCCATTTCATTGGGTCGCGGGCTTTCAGAGCTTCCGTCGCTCCGGCCTCCGACGCCAGCTTCGGCATCATCTGCTCTAAGCGGCTCTGCGCTGCCTGCTCGATCTCCAGCAGGTGCGGAAACAGGGTCTCCTCCAAGATCATCTGGTTCCAGAGGATGGGGCGATGCTCCTTCAGGTACTTCTGGCGCATCCGTCCGTACTTGCCGAGGGGCTGCTCCGGCACCTCGATCTTCAGGTCGGGAATCATGTAATCTCCGTTCATCGTGTAAGTCAGGTTGTTCTCCATGCTCTGCCGTCCTTTCCGCGCTGTGTTCGCGCTCATAATTTCGTATGGTGACTTCGATCTGCCGCAAAACCTGTTCGTTGATCTCGCTGACCGCCGTGCCGAGTGCCGCCACCGTGCGCGGGGTGTTGAAATCAAAGATGCTGAAAAAATCCTCGTGTTCAAAGTGATCCTCCGGCTGCATCCCGCAGCGGGACATGAGGGAGTAGGTGATGCTGACCGCCGCGGCGTTTTTGAACGCCACTTCGATGTTGTAATCATCATACTCCTCCAGATAGGAATCCGCAACGATGCCGAGAATGTCACGGGAATGGTCGCGCCAGTATTCCGACGCAAGCCGGGATGCGACGGCCTCGAACTGCTCCGTCAGGCCGTTCCTGCCGGAAACGCCGTAATTGCGTTCCAACATGGCGCTCACGCTGTCCGTGTGCGCCTCCTTCAGCTCCCACAAGTTGACGCGGCGGGCGTTTTCCTTGCCGCCGGTGTCAGAAACGTCAAAGACGTATTTGAGCCTCGGCTTGTAGCCGGTAGCGTCAATGAGGGCGATGCCCGTGCTGCCGCGCCGGACATAGCGCCCCATCTTCTCGTTCCAGAAGTCATACTCCGCGCAGGCGGTGGCCTCCGGGCGCTGCATATAGATCATGAGCTGCTCATTGTAGGGGTACTTATACAGCCTTGCGGCGGTGGTCAGAAACGCCGTCCACGCCAGATGGCTGCCGGTGATCTGCCGCGCGGTGCGCTCCGCTTGCTCCGCGTAGGCTTGCAGTTTGTTTGGCATAAGCAAAATCCTCCCTTCTAAGAATCATAGAAAACACAAAGAGCAATCGAAATTCGATTGCTCTTTGTAAAAAAGTAGGGCACAAGCTGCAATTTCCTTTGCAACTATGGCGATAATCACTTCCTAAAAACTATACCATTCGAAAACGACTGTTAATGGCAATGAATAATCTAAAAGCTAATTTTTGTTATAAGTGCGGCTGAATTGTGTTCGTAATTCAAATTAGCAATTTCAGTAAACAGTTCGATTCCAGCATTACGCTTATAGTAATATCTTATTCATCAATCCTGCTTTCTGAACTATTCTCATACATGGAGTGATAGCGAGTTCGTTCACATTCCACTTCATCCCGAACGTATTCGCAATAACTCGAATACTCCGATTTCGTAGAATAGCTCTGCCTTTGGCTCAAATCCAACTCAATAGAGGAGTTCGGCATTCCCTGCCCCAGTCGCCCATCGGCTTCTGATGCAGCAATTAAGATATATGTTTTTCCGCTTTCAAGAAGTTGATCTCCCTCAAGCAACGAAATACTAAGTCCATCATAATTAACCCCGCCGTGTTTGAAAAACTCAATAGGCTCGTTTTTTCGTAGCTCACCTTTAATGTTCTCTAAAACGGTAATGGAGTAAACTGTATATGGCTTTCCTGTGATTGTTCCATCCTCGTTTTGTCTCAGATTCGTATACTCAGTTCTTAATTCTGATTCCACTCTGGCAACAAACACATAGTCTCCCCAACCTACAATCTCCGCAGGATTAGTCACGTCAACCATAAAACTTCCATCATCATAAATGGTGGGGACTTCAGCACTTAATGCAATGCTGTCGTATGCCTTTTCAGTTTCCATGATTACGGTGCTGCTGCACCCCACAAGTGCGAAAACCAACAGGGCACTTAAGCCCACTGTGATAACTCTTTTCATCGTATTACCTCCTCGAGTGATAATCGTTGCATTCTGTCGCTTCCCGTCAATATAACTCTGCCGCAGCATCGTAGGAGTCTTTATCATCTTGATGTAAAGAGGTCGGGAAATAGTGTGCATCTGTCATTACCGCAGAGGTATTATCTGAATTATGTCCCAACCCCAATGCATGTCCCAGCTCGTGAGCAGCAACGGATTTTTTCTCACTTGTTGACAAATCTTTCATGCTATAGATATTGAAGTAGATTTTTGCATTTACTCTATCCCTGTATCCATAATATCCTGCGGTCGCTGAATTAACATCGGTAACAAAAAGGTCTTGAACAACCCATGGGGAGTCCTCTCTAATGACCCCGCTTTTGTATCCGTTCCACAGATTCATTCCCCAAACAGTCTGACTATAATATGTAGTATCATAGTCCCAATCCAAGTGACCACCAGAATCAACATTGTCGCCCGTACCCAAATACACCGCGGCATGTGCTGTAAGGGACAAGCACATGGGAAGCAACAACGCAGCTACTAATGTGAACAGCAATCCTTTTTTCACAACAGCGTACCTCCTTTTTATCGACTTGTAATACTCCACCGCTTTTTCATGGAATAGCTACTAATAGGGTATGCTTTGAAAACTATGCACGATATACTCGAACATCATCCCCTACAGCACGGTAAACGGTAAAGTTACCAATGTAATCATCGTACCATACGTCATCGTCCCAAACTTCGCCAGTAGTCTTTTCATAAACGGGATAGACCCTAATTTTTACAGCATAAGAATATGTCGCTTCCCATTCAATTCTAAATGTGCTTGTTCCCTCAACTTCAAAGCCGAGACTTGCTTCAAGGAATTCTGCTGAAATGCCAGCATCAGCGGTATAGGTTGTTGAAATATTTATACCCTCATCAATTAGAACGCGGCCTGCAGGTCTGCGATACTCTTTCAAAAGAGTTCCTGTATCAGTGTAGGTTGTGGTTCTTTTATTCCTTATGACATATTCTCTGATGAATGTGTTAGGGGATAGATTCCTATTATTAGGGCTATCAGGGGAAATGGGAGTGTTTCTTACTCTGCGTTGGATGCATAGGAGTGTTGGGTCATACTCCTCACCGACAGAGGCTAAGTACCTACGTATATTTTCTTCACCTGAGATTGTAACTACTGTCTCATAGGCATTTTGCTCGGCATCTTGCCCGATTGCGTATGCGGGGAAAGCACAAAGGCTGAACATGGTCAATGCGCTTAAAAACATAGCAATAATTCTTTTCACTTGATTTCCTCCTTGTAATGTTGTGTATGTGTTATGTGTCCTTTCTTCCAAGGTTTCAGCGATTACCTCCTCCCATAGTAGGTTGCAGCGATTAAACTTGTGGCAATCATCAAAAGATATATAACCACAGCAATGCAGATTCCTGATGTCCACATAAATTTCCACGGTTTGCAAATGCAAATGGCTCCAATAACTGTTCCTGCCAGATATAAACCCCAGCTTATAACGCGGCACACGGTATACTTTGTGTTTAGAACATAGCGATGAATAAATAATTGTATATACACTCTCGCTGTAATCGATAGCTCCCAGATTATCATGCATAGGAATACAACAGGTTTTAGACCATAATGGTCAACAAAGCCACCAAACCCAGTAAACCACATACCAGAAGCTAAATCCTGACGATAAATTCCTGTCCCTGCAATTTTAGAAATAATCCAAATTGTCAGAACAGCAATGAAAGCGACCAGCGCCGTGATAAGGCTCACTGTTTCCGGCTTGAGTTGGATAATCTTTTTCACGTTATATTCTTGTACCGAGGAAACTTTTCCGTTTACATCATCAACTGCATCGTTCATAAGATAATCCAAGGAGCAGTCGAAATAGTTGCTGATTTTTATTACGTTTTCCATGTCTGGGATGGCACCCAGTTCCCATCTTGAAACGGCCTGCCGGGAAACATTCAACTTTTCAGCAACTTGCTCCTGAGAAAGGCCATTATGCTTTCTGAGAAATTGCAATTTCTCGCTAAACGTCATTCAACGAACACCTCCTGTTTTTATAGTAATAATACTGGATTATGGCTTCTTTTTCTACCAGACAAAGATGGAATCTGCGCAATTCTGTGTTACATCTCTGCAAGTTGCTCAGTCAGTTCCCCAAAAAAAGTATTAGAGGGAATCCTACCGTGTTATACCGTAGAGATTGGATAGCAAGACCAGCAGAATCCAGCCGCAATAATTTTACCATGTAGTAGGAGAGAGTTTCAATTTGTTGAGTCTATATTTCTGCAACTTTTTTATGAATGCAGCTTGTTTTTGCCGCCTCCCTCGCCGCCTGTTTCCGTTTCTCACTGTACGGCGCGGTCAGGCGGAAGGACAAGCGCCCCTTGCGGATGGTGAACTCCATGTCGCCTGTGTCGGGGTCTGCGTCCAGTTGACAGCACTCTGCGGGGTGCTGCACGGCGTAGGCGGTAAGGCGGTTCTTGAGGTCAGTATTGTGGGTGCGGATATGGATAAGGGATTCTTTCTCGTCAAAGGTGATCTCCGTGATTTTCTGAGCTTTTGTCAGTCCTGTTCTCATAAATGGCCTTTCTGCGTTTCCTGCGCGAAGCAGGCGCGATTTTGGGGTATTTTCTCCGGCTCATGACTTGGGAAAAACGGCGATTTTCAAACAGAAACGCGCCGGATGATACATTCCTCATCCGGCGCGCTCCCAGCGGCGAATCTGCGATTTTTCCGGCTCTTGACCGTAAAACAGTCAGCTTTGCTCAGAGGTCAAAATCCGGCGTCAGGTCAAGGGCAGCGTACTCCGCGTCGGTAATGTCGCGCAGCTTTGCGAGGGCGCTGTCCGTCAGCTCCCGCAGCTCGGCCTCCTCCGCGTCCAGATACCCCCGCATTTCTGTGAGGGCTGCGATCAGGCCCTCGCGGGTGCCTGCCGCGTTGTAGATGCTCATAAGGCTGACTTCATCGTGGGTGAAATGCTTGTCGTTCATATCAAAGCTCTCTTTCCGCGCTCCGTTTGGGCGCTGTTTTATTCTTCGACTGCTCCGGCGTCTTTTCCCTGAGCTTTTCCAGCACGGAGGGCTTCTTCTGTTCGCGGTGGGAGGCCGCAGCCAGCTCCGTCAGGGAGATGGAAAAGCCCGCCTTGACCTGCGCCTCCAAATCGGCCACGGTGGGCTGCTTAGGGCCGTTGTTGATGATGCCGTCGATCATGCCATAGTCGTCCTCCAGCAGCATCTCCACATTTTTGAGATAATTCTCCGGCTTCAGAAAATTGGGAAGCTCCCGGAAGCCGATGCTGTCAACGTAATGACAGGATACTACGCCGTTTTGCTTTAGGGCAACGATGTCGCTGACCGACAGGCTGTGTCCCTTGAAATCCGCGGGGTGATCCACGTTGAACCGCTGATAAATCATATCCAGATTGGTTCTGGCATTCCCATAATCCATAAACCCTCCGGTGTAGATCGCGTCGTAGCCGCCGCGCTCCGGCGTTACGCCCTTGCTCTGCAAGTAGTCGTAGTTCATGAAGCGGTAAGCGTCCAATTCACCGCCGCGCCGAATCTGATAGATGAGGAAAGCGTCCTGCGGGTTTTCCAGAAACAGCTTTTCCGTGTCTGCCTGTTCGCTCAGCGTCACAACGCCGCGCACCGCGTCCCATTCCTCTCGCTCCACGCCGAACACGCCGGTGTGGGAGGAAATGTCATCTGCGTCCAGCGCCATGGCCTCGGTGTTGTCGCCGTAGAGCAGAAACACGGGAACGTCCTGCATGAACAGCTCCATGGCGCGCTCCTTTGTCAACGGCAGCATGGCGTTGCCGTCCGTGTAGCCGTACTGATACATCTCTGAAAAGCCGATGCCGGTATCCGGCATGGGATAGCCCTGCTCCAGCTCCGGTAGGGGCGGCATCTCATCCTCAACATTCGGCGTTTCTGTTTCAATCTCCGGCTGCGGTTTCTCCTTTGCCCGCCATTCCTGACGGGACAGGCCGTTGAAGCGTTCCAGAAGCCCATGAGAGCCGTCGTCAATGCCGATCTCGTCTGCCAGCTTGACGAAATCCTCCAGCTCCTTCCGCAGCTCTGCGCCCTCGCCGGCAAGCAGCCTGTCCGCCACCGCCTCCGCCGTGGGTTTGTCCGCGCTGTCGGGAACGTTCAGACCCCGGCGCAGGAACGCCGCGTAGTCGGCGGCAAATGCCAGCGCGTCGGCGCGGGAGGGCGGGATGGTGACAAGCTCATATTCCGTGTCCTTGGGAAGCTCGATGCCGCGCTCCTTGCAAACCTCCGCAAAATGCTTTTCCACGTCGGTGATAATGCCGTTTGCGGTCTTGCTGATGGTGTCCAGACTGGCGCGGAACTCCGGCAGCTCGGCGTTTTTTGACCATGTTGCCACATAGCCGAAGCTGTTCGCGCCGGTTTCAATGCCGAAATAGGCGCAGACCATAAAGGAGATGCTTTCGGCCTCCACCTCCTCGGTATTGCGGCTTTTGACCTTGCGCTCCGCCGCCTGCTGCAAGCCGTAGTTGTGGAGCTTGGCGTGGGCGATCTCATGGACGGCGGCGGATACCGTCTGCACCTCGCTCATGCCCTCCCGCAGCGTGATGCTCTGGGATTTGGGGCTGAAATAGCCGTCCACATCGGCGGACAGAGGCTTTACCTCCACCGGCACGGGCGAGGAGCGGCGCAGCGCCTCCATGAACGCCTCATAATTCTCCACGCTTCCGGTCAGGTTGGCGACGGGGCTGGCCACGCGCTCCGGCAGGGGCTTTCCGTCCGTCTGGGCGTAGTCGAATACCTTGACCGGGCGGAACATGGGGATCTCGATCTCCTTTTCCTCGGTGACGATTTTGCCGTCCGCGTCCAGAATGGGCAGCTTGGTGTCCGGGTCGAGCTTTTCCTGCTCGATTTTCTTCTTATACGGCGTGGGCGCGATGATGGTGATGCCCTTCTCGCCCCGCAGCACATGGCGGGAGAACTTGTCCCGCCAGCGGTTGTAGCCCGCCACAAGTGTGGCGTCCGGGCGCTGCAAGTGGATGAGCGCCTGATTATTGAGGGAATAGTTGTGAAACCGGCTCATGGTTCGCAGGTAATTGCGGTACTTTTCCATATCGCCGGATTCAAAGATGTCGCGGATGCCCGCCTCGATGCGGTCGGTGATCTCCTTGAGCTGTTCTCTGTTTTTACCGGGTTTCTCTGGCATAGGTTCCTCCTTCCGTCAGGTCGATACGCAGGAGCTGAAGCCCCTGCGAAAGATATTCCCGTAAATCCGTTTTTCCGCAGAGATAGCGGATGTCGCCTGCCTTGTCCTGCTCACGCAGCGTCCACAGGTCCGCCGCCCACCGGGCAAAAACCGCGTCCGGCGCGTTGAAGGGCTTTTTGCGGCGAAGATAGAGGCTGTGCCGCCCCAGCACCATGATCGTGCAGACGGTATTGACCACATCGAGAGAACATTCGTTGAGAACGGCGATCCTCCGTTCATACGAGGCCGCTTCCATCAGCTCGCGCAGCGCAGGCTTGGCATTTTCAATCAACGCCGGATAATCCGCTCTTGTCGGATACGGAGATTTTCGTGTCATAGGCACCTCCTTTCATTTCATGGGCTGTTTGCCCCTAAAATGGCAGCGCCCGCGCAGGGGTAGGCTTTCCTGTGCGGGCGCTCGGTTCTTATTCGTTTTCGGAGTATATACTCCTTGCGGGCGGCGTATATCCGGCGTTTTTGGCGCGTTCGCTGGCGGCCCTGCGCCGCTCGTCGCTGAACGGCTCCCGGACGCTGACGCAGCTTTTCGGCACGGCGTAGCTGACCGCTCCGGCGTGGACGGCTTTATCCGGGTACACCTTGTCCGGGTATTTCTCCGCAAGGCGCTTGAGCTTGCGCTTCAGCTTGGGGTCGTGGGTGTAGATGCTGGCGGTGGATTCTTCCTCGTTGTAGAGGATGATACTTTCCTGCTCCAGCTTGGAGAGCTTCATGTCCTCGCCCCCTTGTCAAATTCCAAGCGGAAGCGGACGCTCTCGCCGGTGTCCTCCAGCACGGCGGTGGCGTCATAGGTGCCGCCTGTCTTTTCGGAATAAAGGCTGGTGAGCTTCACCCGCCCGTCTGCCAACAGCGCGGCGGCGACCTTTTTTGTCAGAGCGGCGCGCTTGGCGGCAAAGAACTTGTTGTCCCGCCACAGCCCGAAGCGGCAGTCGTTTTTCTCGCAGAAGAAGCCCTTTTTGCTCTCGGTCACGTCGCTGCCGCAGCGGGGGCATTTGCCGATGATCTCCCGGCCGGAGGGGAACAGCACCTCCGCGCCGGAGATGACCTGATAGGTTTTCACCAGCTCCGTAAGCATATCCGCAATGCCGGTCATGAACTCGTCCGGGGAAAGCTCGCCGCGCTCCACCTGCTGCAAGCGGTATTCCCATTCGGCGGTGAGAAGCGGGGACTGTAACTGCTCCGGCAGCACGGTGATGAGGGAAACGCCGGTATGGGCAGGCACAAGACTGACGGCCTTCTTTGCCCTTTTGCGCTCCACAAAGCCCGTGGCTACCAGCTTTTCGATGATGGCGGCGCGGGTGGCGGGCGTTCCCAAGCCCTTTCGCTCGGCGTCCTCCGGCATATCTTCCTTGCCCGCGTTCTCCATAGCGGACAGAAGGGTATCTTCGGTGAAGTGCTTGGGCGGCGTGGTCTTGCCCTCCTTTACGGCGGCTTGGGTGCAATCCAATACCTGCCCCTCCGACAGCTCCGGCAGCGCGGCGTCCTGCTTTTCCTGCGCGAGATACCGCTTCCAGCCGGTATTAAGGACGGTTTTGCCCTTGGCGGTGAACTCGGTACCGCCGCACTCCAGCGTAACTGTGGTTTCCGCATAGCGGTGTGCATCGCTGACCGCCCGGAGAAGCTGCCCCGCCACAAGGCGCAAAAGCTCGCGCTCGCCCAGCGGCAGGACGGAGGTATCTGCCTTGCCCGCGCTGGCGGTAGGAAGGATAGCGTGGTGGTCGCTGACCTTTTTGCTGTCGCAGACCTGTCCTGCGTTCACACGCCCCGGCGCGTCTGTTTCGCAGATAACGGCGGCCACGGCTGCAAGCTCCGGCACGGAGGCTTCCAGATCGTCGGTGAGAAA
>ENA-ORNT01002736-ORNT01002736.1-human-gut-metagenome-genome-assembly--contig:-NODE-2736-length-10648-cov-12.855848_pt1 | contig 10648 bp, 6 predicted proteins | sample MGYA00242120_ERZ509032 | MGnify/ENA primary metagenome ERZ509032 (study PRJEB26280, sample SAMEA2338729) | human gut metagenome | biome: human gut; feature: human-associated habitat; material: faeces...
TAATATTCCATTACCTCATATACAGTTATCGGAAACTGGCTGTTGAGTGTTTCAAAGCGCTGCGGCACGTAGCCGATGCTACTGAAAGTATTCTTCAATTCACCTTTTGACGGCTGCAGCAATCCCAAAAGCAGCTTGACCAGCGTACTTTTGCCGCTGCCGTTTTCGCCGACAATGGCTATATACTCGCCGTCATTTACCTGCATATTGATATCGCGCAGCAGCTCGCTGCCTGATTCATAGGCAAATTCTATATGCTTCAGTTCTATCATATTGGCTCCTTCATTTACTCACGGCAGCCTTTGCTGCCTTTTTGTTGCAGTAAATATTATAGCCATCGCTTGGCAAATATGCAAGTCATTTGCATTTAGCTTGACAAGAAAGTTCGCTGGTGCTATGATAAAATTCGTTATAATATGCAAATCATTTGCGTTTGTTTTCATTAGAATGAGGAGGACAGCTCATGAAAAAGCTCAGTATTATTTTTTGTATTTGCACGCTGCTGCTCAGCAGCCTGCTGGCAGGCTGCGGCAGCAAGGAGCCTGCACCTGCTGCGGACCATAAGCTGCGGGTTGTAGTAACCTTTAATGCTATGAAAGAATTTACTCAGGCCGTAGGTCAGGATAAAATTCATATAACTTCCCTGATTCCCGACGGCACAGAGCCGCATGATTTTCAGCCTACTACTAAAACTATGCAGGCGCTGAGCAAAGCAGACATCTTAATTTACAACAGCACCGGTATGGAGCGTTGGGTGGAGCAGGCAACACAGGCCGCCGCCAATCCCAAGCTCGTCATCGTAGAAGCAGCCAAGGGCACCAACCGCATCAGCCTTACAGAGGCTGATGAAATCAGAGCACACGGTCAGTATGACCCGCACACCTGGCTGAGCCTGAGCTGCGCGCAGCAAGAAGTAAAGAATATTGCCGAAGCACTGGCTGCTGCAGATAAGGCTAATGCCGATTTCTACCGCAAGAATGCCGCAGAATACAATCAAAAACTGCAGGCACTGCTGATTGCCTATCAGAAAAAATTCAGCAAGCTTGAGCAAAAGGACTTTGTCACCGGCCATGCTGCCTTTGCTTACCTGTGCCGTGACTTCGGCCTGCAGCAGCAAAGCATTGAGGATGTTTTTGCCAGCAGCGAACCAAGCGCGCAAAACCTGGCCAAGCTGACAGCCTACTGCAAGGAGCATAACGTAAAAACCATCTTTGTAGAAGAAGCGGTAAGCCCCAAAACATCGGAAACACTGGCGCGCGAGGTTGGTGCCACTACGCAGGAGATATATACTATCGAATGCAGCAACGGCGAGAAAACCTATCTTACCCGGATGGAAGAAAACCTGGACGCTATTTACCAAAGCTTGAAAAAATAAAAAGGCTGCCATCTTGGCAGCAAAAAAATTATCTACGCACAGCAAAACGCCGCGGCTTACGCAGCAGGTCATCGACCTGCCGCAGCCACGGCGTTTTTACGTACACATCGCTCCGTCGGCCGAGCCGGCAAAGCTGATTCACTTTTTGTTTTTGGGCAGTACATCCTCATTCTTAGACGAATAAGGATTGATATTTTTCAGCTGCTGATTGGGACGGAAATTATCGCGCGCCGACGAGCCCCAAATAATCATCCAGGTCAGAGAAAAGCCCATCAGGAGCCACAAGGCAGCCATAACCGCCGCCGGATACCACGAAAGATTGAACCAGTAGCTAAAGCCCCAGAGCAGCACCGCAATAAACCCCCATTCCCAGTTCACTATCAGGTTGGCAATAAAGCAGATGAAAAAGCCTGAATTGATAGTCGTTCTGCGCATAATAACCTCCCTTTTAAAAAAAGCGGCCGCGATAAACAATCGCAGCCGCAAAAAGTATCAGCTCATTATAATATCAATAGCTGCCACCGCCGCCGCCATGATTATCATCAGCAGAGCTTTCGCTTACAGAACCATCGTCCCTGCTGCCACCGCTGGATTTAGACTTCGGAACAGTAGAAACGTTGGTGTACAGATAAGTATCATTGCTGTGCGTCAGCTCAAAGCTTTTCTTAACCAGATAAGCATTTGCTTTAACAGCCTTTTGGACATTGCTCATACCACTAATAAGCAGAGCACGGCAGCCATAGGCTGCAGCACCACCGATACCGACAGCAATTACTAAAGCAAACCAGTTGATGCCTGCATTAGGATCCCACGGCTCGCCTTCCTTTTCGTAATACTCAAGGAGCTCGCCTGCTTTTTGAGCATAGGTGATGTAGCCTTGGGCATAATCATTTTTCTTGAACTGAGCAACCATCGGCTTGCTCATATACTCAATGCCTTCATTGCCAACAATAACCTGCTTCAGCTGTTTATCGGTAGCAATATACCATTTACGGGTGTTGGTAACCTGCAGCAATACCATATTGCCCTTGGCACCATCATTATAAACATCATCGAGCAGCTTATTGGCATATTTACCGGGAACGGCACCGTCAATAGTCTTCATGGTTACAACAGCAATACGCACATTATGCGCCTGCTCCTGCTTGTGCAGCTCTGCCAGAACTGCCTGACGCTGCTGCGGTGTAAGAAGCTTGGCATTATCCACCAGGCTTGGCGCAGCAAAGGCTGTTACACTGGCTAACATAAGGGCTGCCAGCATGGTTAAGATTGCAAATAACTTTCTCATTCCGGCACCTCCTTATAACATGAACTTCACAATGAAGTAGCTGATAATTGTTACAATAATAAAGGTCAGGGCAGTGTAATTACGCAGCTTGCCATAGTCAATCGGCAGACTGCCGACAACCTTACCTGTCTGACCGTTCATCATAAAGGTATAGGGCTTATCCTCAAAGCGTGTGGACAGAATCCATACCGGCACCATTGCATAATGCACAGCATTTTCATCCTTGATAACTGCGCAGTCACCATTGCTGGTTACACGGGTATAGCCTGTAACGGTATTTTCAAGGCAGCCCTCGGCACTTTTGACAACGCGCTCATCAGCACGAGCTACAGCAGCCTCGGCATCCACATCATACTTATCTGCCAAATAGCCTGTCAGATAAGCGGTGCTGAAGGGAACCATTTCTTTATAATTAAACGGCTCGATGCTTTCCATAAAGGTATCGTCCATCTTCTCGCTGCCATCTACAGGGATGCGCTCAAAGGACATGGTGCCTTCACGTTCGCAGTTATATACAACGGTAGTCGTAACAACCTTATCATCGGTTTCATAAACACTGTCTTTGGCACCTTGATAGCTGCCGCTGGCACTAACCTTGGAGTCAAACAGCCAGAACGGCACATACATTGCCTGGATATCCTCCACACGATTGTTGGCCGTAAAGGAGTTAGGCAGCAGGGTTCTTCCCTTATAGAATTCCTTGAGGGCAGCAACAGCTTGCTCTTTGGTTTTCTTGAAGGGGATGATGAAGTCCGGCTTCAGCATACCTTCGAAACGGCTCGGCAGCATGGTCGGGCTGCCGCAGTAGCAGCATTCTGTTGCCATGGTGTTGCCATCGCTCACAATCTGCGCACCGCAGCTGGAGCAGGTAAACGCCTTCATCTGCTCTGCTTCGTCAGCTTCCCATTCACTGCCGGCAGCAGAGGTGTCCCACTTTGCCTCCTTGGCAGCCTGCGCTTTGGCAGCAGCGACTTCCTTGGCGGCATACATTTCTTCTATAGTCTTAACTTCCAGCTCGGTACCGCAGTATTCGCAGGTCACCTTATCATGACCGGGCAAAAACGTCAGCGGCGCGCTGCAGTTAGGGCACTTATAGCCTACAGAGGTTTCAGCCATAATATCACCTCGTTAAAATATAGTTATGCAATTTTGATTGCTCCCGCTCCCCCTTTAGCCACCTATTCCGACATCTTGCCTTCCCCTCAGTGAGACGGAAGGGAGTTGTGCATCGCAATTAAATACCGTTCCAGTCAGAAGCAATTTTCCAGTACCCAAAGGGCACAACGCAAATTTCGTGTGGAACCAGGACGAAGCTTCGGTAAAATTTGTCAGATAGTAACAGTATGTTACATACCCTCGCTTCTATGGTTCCGGACACTTATTTGCTAAAATTGCTATTCCTTACACGATATATTAATTGCTCACTAAGGCTTTCGATTCACCCATTGTTTTTTGCTAACCTTCTAGCCTTCCCCTTGGGGAAGGTGCCGAACGTAGTGAGGCGAAAGGGGGCAGTCAAGGAGCATACATCATGCTTGCATTCGCATCTGACGCAAGCAGTTAATATATGAAGTTATTGTTTGTCGTTATCGTCGAAAATATCGCCGCACTCAGGGCAGAACTTAGGCGGATGGTGCGGATCTGGCGGCTCCCAGCCACACTTATCGCACTTGAACAGCGGTGCTCCCTCAGGCTTCTTGCCGCCGCAGTTAGCGCAGAACTTGCCGGTGTTGGTAGTGCCACAGCTGCAGGTCCAGGCATCTGCTGCCGGTGCTGCTGCCGCAGGGGCGGCAGGGGCGGCCGGCGGCGGAGTAGGAGGTTGCGGCTGTTGCGGATAAGGCGGTTGTCCGTAAGGAGGCTGTTGGCCGTAAGGATTCTGCTGAGCATACATCTGCTGCTGTTGTCCTTGGGCAAACAAGCCAGCCACATTTGCGCCACCGGCCATTCCGGCCATATTCATGCCAACAAAACCGCCCATTGCACCCATGCCGCCTTCATTGCCAGCTGCAATACGCATAGCGTCTGCAGTAGCACCAGCCATAGCTGCTGCTGCACGGTTCGGATTGCTGAGCATCTGGATATCTTTCAGACGTTGAGCATCTTCCTCAGACATGGTTACGCTTGCCAGTGCGAAGGAATAAACCTCTACACCGCGGCGGTCACGCCATTGGTCGCTCAAATCTTCGTTCAAAGCGTTAGCGATTTCTTTGCCATGACGCGGCAGTGCGCTGTAACGCATACCGTTTTCCGTGAGCGTGCCGAGTGCAACGCCCAGGCTCATCATGAGCTCGCTCTTCATCTGGCTGTCAATCTGGTCACGACGATATTCGTCAGTGATATTGGAGCATACATTGGTGTAGAACAGCAGCGGATTAGTAATCTTATAGCTGTATTCACCGAAGCAACGGATGCCAACTTCCCAATCAATGCCCAAATTATTGTCAATCAGGCGTACAGGAATAGGCTGAGCGGTGCCAAACTTGTTGCCGTAAATTTCCTTCATATTGAAGTAATAAACGCGCTGATCCTTGCCGGGGTCACCGCCGAAGGTGAAACGTTTACCGATCTGACCGAAAATTGCCTTTACATTATCCTTAAGATCGCCGGTAAAGATAGACGGTTCAGTAGAAGTATCGTATACATATTCGCCGGGCTCGTTGCACATATCTACAACCTTGCCCTGCTCAACGATAATCATGCACTGACCTTCGTTGACAGCAACAACGCTGCCATTACTGATGATGTTGTCTTCTGCAGAAGTGTTGGAGCTGCGTCCTTGGCTGGACGTACGCTTCATACCCTTGGTTACCAGAACCTCGGGAGGCATGCTTTCGCAATAGAAAAACTCTTTCCATTGGTCGCCCAGTACGCCGCCTACAGCGCCCATTGCCGCTTTAATTAAACCCATAATACAACCTCCTTTTGTATCACTAAAAATTTAACAATTATATTTTATCAAACCCCGCTTAATATTAACAGGACTTTGAATAAAACAGCTGTACACTTATCAGCCAAGAAATTGTAAAATATTTATCTTATCCTTATCTGTAGTAAAAAACTATTCACTAATACTTTGATTTGTGATAAACTAATTGTTAGACAATCTTTGCAAATTATCTGTGCAGGTAAGCAGTTTTCCGCTTCCTTGCCTTAAGTTTAATATAAAAACTGCATTTCGTCACTACACCAAATGGCGATTTCGGGTAGGATAAGGGTAAATTTTCCTTATTTTTTACCTTTTTTCTCTAAAAATACTCTTTCAGGAGGTTTTTTCATGTCCGTTGTATCAAAAAAATTTTCTGCTTCCTTATACAGTATGTTGGTGCTGTTACTGCTCTGTCTTGTTACTGCTTTCAGCAGCGGTTGCGGCAGCAAGGCATCACTCGACCCGGCCAAACCGGTAACTCTCACCATCTGGCACGTTTACGGCAACCAGACCAATTCTCCGTTTAATGATACAATCGAAAAATTCAATGCCTCTGAGGGTAAGGCCAAGGGTGTTATCGTTAAGGTAGCTTCCGTAAGCAGCTCCAATGTTATTGACAAGGCTTTGTTCGCTTCGGCCAAGCAGGAACCCGGCGCTGTGCCGCTGCCCGACCTTTTTACCGCCTATCCGCGTGTTATCCCCGCAATGCACGATAAGCTGCTGCATTGGGACAAATACCTTGATAAAGAAGATTTAGCTGTTTACCAGCCGGAATTTTTAGCCGAAGGCTATCAGGATAAGGAGCTGCTGATGCTGCCGGTAGCAAAATCCACCGAGCTGCTTTTTGTAAACCAGACATATTTTGACCGCTTTGCTGCGGCAACAGGTGCCAGCACCGATGATTTCGCCGATTATGACAAGCTTTTTGCGCTCTGCCGCAAGTATTATACTTGGACCGGCGGCAAAAACATGTGCCAGCTGGATGATTTCTATAACTATTACCTGACGAGCATGGCTTCCTTGGGCGACCCGTTAATCAAGGACGGCAAGCCGGACCTTGCCAGCCCCAACTTCAAGCGCATCTTCCGTGCCGCAGCCGAGCCTGCTATCGCCGGTGGTCTTGGCATTGAAAAGGGTTATGCTGCCGATGCCTGGAAAACAGCCGATTTAATAAGCAACGTCGGCTCTACCGCCGCCATTCTTTATATGCGCGATTACGTCACTAATCCCGACAACACGCGTGAAACTATCGTTACCAACTATTATCCCTGCCCTGTTTTCAGCGGTGGTAAGGTAACACTGCTGCAGCGCGGTGTAGGATTATTTGCCATCAAAAGCACAGACGAACGCAAAAATCTTGGTGCCGTTGTTTTTGCAAAATGGCTGGCGCAGGAAAACAGCAATTTGAATTTTGCTATGCAGGCAGGCTACCTGCCAACCAATAAGGAAGCACTGCCAAAACTGCTGAATAATCCGCAAGATGTGCATAACTTCAAATATCGCAAGCTGTATACCTGCATGCAGCAGGTATACAAACAAGGCACCTGGCTGCATCTGCCGCACAATGCTGCCGAAATTCAGCAAAATCTGGAATACGGCAGCAAAAATATTCTGCGCGCTGCCCATCAGCAATATTTACAGGAAATTGCCAGCGGTGCCAATCCACAGCAAACGCTTGATAAGTTAGTAGAAGAAAGTTATCAGAAGCTGCTGAATTACAAGCAATAAGCCAAAAAATCCTACCAAGGAGGCTCTTAATGCTCAATAAGCTCACCAAAATAAAAAGACTGCTGCTTATAGGCAAGGAAATATGGCATAACAAACGCTCTATGCGCGGCCGTTTCATTATTTACCTGCTGTCACTGGTGCTGCTGGCAGGTTCTGCTATGCTGATCCTGTTAAACGTTATCGGCATAGTACAGCCACCTAGCCATGATATCGACCGCTTTCTTGAATATGAGCTTAACACCCGTACCAACGATATCAAACGCCAGATGAACGCGCTGGCTGCGCACAATATCGATTTGTCGCAACAGCTGCAGAATGATATCGACCGCGTTATGCTGGAGCAGGGCATTTACAATAATTATGATGCCTTGAACAACAATCCCGAGGCTTTGACAGCGATTCAGCAAGCAACCTACCAGACTCTTGCTGCCAAGATGCAGCAGGCTCCGGCAAGCGGTGCCTTGTATCTGATTAACGCCAGCGTCAACACGAATCTGTTGGAACCAACCTATAACGGTCTTTTTCTCAAATTTACCAATATCTATTCCGAAAACACTCTTTTCAATGAAACATGTATGTTCCGCGGCAACCCTCAGGTTGCCCGCAATAACAACATCAGCCTTTACAGCACCTGGCAGCTGGAGCTTAATGTCCACGCTTATCCGCAGGCCGATAAGCTTTTACATGCCAAGGAAAATAATATTTCCCAACAATATATCCTGACAGACGTTGCCCACCTCAAAGAAAGCTGGGAGCAGTCTCGCCTTTTCCTAATGCCTATTAACAGTAATAACGGCAGGATTATCGGTATCTGCGGCTTTGAAATCAGCAGCGTTTACTTCCAACAGCGCACCAAGCAGGCCAATTACAAGGGGTATCCGCTGATTACCGCTATTCTCGATAAAAAGGCGGACAACGAATACCAAGGACAGCTTTCCAATCCGGCCTCCTTCGTCAATGCTACTATAAAAACCAGCTTTGACGGTGAGCATGAATTATTTACTGCCGGTCAGGAGCACTTCATCGGCTTCACCGCTCCCTTGACGGTCGGTGCCTCGGAGCACAGGGTAGCAGTCATGTTGCCTGCCGACAGCTATTATCATCTGCAGGGGCAGGCAAAAATTCGTCTGCTGATAATGCTGGGTATTATTCTGCTGCTTTCATTGCTGTCTGCCGGTTATTTCAGCAAAAGATATGTAGACCCGCTGGTAGCGGATTTGCAGCAGCTGCAGCAAAACCCCGACGCTCCTCCGCAAGCCAATGTGCTGGAGCTTAACCAGTTCTTTGAATTTCTTCAGAGTCATTCCGAGCAGCAGGCCGAAAAGCTGCGTCAGCTGCAAAGCGAAAACAATCAGGTACAAAAGCAGTACGGACTGGCTGCCATGCGTCTGCAGGAGGCACAGGAAAAGCAAAAGCAGACCGCCAACCAATATATTCATCTGGAGGAACAGCTTGTCGCCCTGCAGAATGAAATTCAACAGGTACGCCTGCAAATGGAGCAGACGCAACAGGAAAAGCTGCAGGCTCAGCAAGAACGCGAGCAGGCACAGCAGCAATTCAACTTTGCTCAGGCTGCGCTGGAAAAAGCTATCGAAAAGAAGCTGGAATCCGTCGATCCCGACAGTTATCAGATGTTTATCGATAATCTTGCTACGCTGACACCTAAGGAGGAGGACATCTTCAACCTTTATGTACAGGGCTGCTCTACCAAGGCAATTATCAGCCAGCTTGGTATTACCGAAAATACCTTGAAGTACCACAATAAAAACATCTACAGCAAGCTGGGCGTAAAAACCCGTAAGGAACTGCTGCAGTATATCAAATTAATGCGCAACTCAGCGCACTGATGCGCAGCGCATGCAAAAAAGCCTCCGGCGAGTTTATTCGTCGGAGGCTTTCGTTATTTAGGGGTTAGCTTCTGTCATAGAAGTATTCTTTAGATAATATTTCTTGCTTCTATTTTTACCATCTGACACAATGATATCCATTTTAGAAAATTTAGCTAAATATCGCCTTGTTGTTGCCTCAGGCATTCCAGTTGCTTCGGCAACAACTTTAGTAGTAACAAAATCATGCTGTTTTGCAAGCGTCATCAAGACATTAAAAAAGCATTTCTCTTTTTCATTTAATTTATCGCTCACTTTATCGCTCACTTTATCGCTCACTTTATCGCTCACTTTAGTGGTTCCATAATTTACATTCTTCAAAATAACTCTAAAACTACTTCCATCTGAATAAAATATAGGCTTTAAAGACTCATTGTAACCTGGAAGTTTTTCTGTTTCACTGATAATCTTTTTCAGGCCACTACCTCTACGTTCCATAAATTTCATTCTATGAAACAAATCTGCTATAACCGGATTACGTCTCATAGAGCCAATATCAGCTATAGTATGTTCCTGTACTGCTTTACCATCGAACATCCCGCCAGGTGAGCTAATTTCTAATCTATCATCATACATATTAATATGTACTTCACTACCTAATACAATATAATCTCTATGAATCAGAGCATTTACCAAAGCCTCCGTCACAGCACGTTCAGCATAATCAGGCTTATCAACCCTATATTCTACATCTTTATAAAAACGTACTTTAAAATTATTTTTTATAAAATCAGAGGCACTTCTCAATAAGTATATTAGATTTCCTTCAAACTCTTTATCATCCAAAGCATCATCAAAAACAGATCCCTTTTCCAAACCATTCCATCTTGTACAAAAAACACGTGAATTATAAACTATATACTGATCTGCAAACAACCTTCCCGCATTAGTAAGATAACCCCTTTTATCTGCAAGGCAAAAAGAAAAATAATCCTTAGGCTCCATTTTCAATAAAGTCCGTTCATAATACGTTGCTTCAAGCAGAGTAAAACTATAATCTTCCTTTTTTACATCACTTGTTAAAGCATCAAATGACTGATTTTTACCTTTCAAAATCAGTTCATTAAGAATGTAATCTGGAGCAACAATGCTTTCGTTACCTATTCTAACATAAGCCTCCCTAATCCCGTCAGCTTTGTAATAATACGGAGTTGCTCTCCCTGCTTCAATAGTAAGAATCAGAACGCTCTTTTCCTGTTCTTTTTCTAATGTAAGAATAAATTGCGGAGTAGGTGTAATACGCGTCTTAATCAAATCACTTATAGCTTCCGCACTTTTTTGCGCATCAATTATACCAACAATCTCACCGCTATCATCAATACCAAAAATCAGCTTTCCACCAATACCATTAGCAAAAGCACTGACACTTTTCAACCAACTTTTTGGCTTTTTAGTCTCCAATTCTCTCTTGAAATCACATTCTGTAGTTTCAGCAAGCGGATACA
>ENA-ORNT01002740-ORNT01002740.1-human-gut-metagenome-genome-assembly--contig:-NODE-2740-length-10631-cov-18.960193_pt1 | contig 10631 bp, 8 predicted proteins | sample MGYA00242120_ERZ509032 | MGnify/ENA primary metagenome ERZ509032 (study PRJEB26280, sample SAMEA2338729) | human gut metagenome | biome: human gut; feature: human-associated habitat; material: faeces...
GGATATGGAATGAAGGATAAGATCTTTATGAAAGAATCAGCCCACTATATCGAGCAGCTTCCACAACCATTCTATGCAAAGATCATCACAGTTACTAACCACTATCCATATATTCTTGATAAAAAGAATAAGGATATCGAAGCGTGGAAGACTGGTGATGACACGGTCGACCCTTATATTCAAACTGCACGATACTTAGATGAATCACTTGGCGAATTTCTTGATTACCTTGATAAGACGGGGTTACGGCAAAACAGTGTGTTAGTTCTTTATGGTGACCACTATGGAATCTCTAATAACCACCAACCAGCCATTGCGCAAATCTTAGGTAAGAAGAAAGTAACTAATTATGATCTAGCAATGTTCCAAAAAGTACCATTTATGATTAATATGTCTGGCCTAAAAGGTGGCATTAACCATACGTATGGTGGTGAAATTGATGTTTTACCTACTCTTGAGGATTTGTTAGGAATTAGCTCTAAGAATTATATTCAATTCGGCCAAGACTTACTCTCACCAGAAAATAAGCAAATTGTACCGTTTAGAAATGGTGATTGGGTAACGCCAAAATACACTAAGTATAATGGTGACTACTATTACACTAAGAATGGTAAGCAGATTACTCACCAAACCGCAGCGCAACGTAAAGAAATTGGTAAGATTCAAAAATACGTTACAACTGATCTTGGATTATCAGATAAAGTCGTGAATGGTGACTTGCTTCGGTTCTACAAACTTCCAGGATTTAAGAAAGTTGATAAAAAACAATATACTTATAACCTTAAGAAGAGCTTGAAGAATTTACAGAAGCAGCAAAAGAAACAGAAGACAAGTTTAAAGTCGGAAAATAATAACCAGAGTACTTTCGATGATTACACAACCGATGCACCAGAGTTAAAGAATTATCCGAAATTAAACTTCCCTAAACCATAATCAAATGAAAATGGAGACCAGTAATAGTACTAGTCTCCATTTTTATTTCAAACAGTTGCGTTGCACTAATTATCTGGTAAAATGTTTAGGTGTTCACAAGCTAGATTGAGCTTTAATTATGTTTATAATATGTTACTATTAAACGCGAGTAACCGTTTTCATTGACGGGTGAAATAAAGGATTTTGCATAATGGATGAATGGATGAACTACGAACAATTTGATCGGCAAACATGGCACGGCTTTTTCCCAACTGATTCAGTACGGTTAACCCAGGGGAACTTGGATGAAATTAAATCGTTGAATGATCGAATTTCAATTGAGGATGTGCAGGATGTATATTTGCCGCTAATAAAATTAATTCAACTGCGCTACCAGAACTTTTTGGAATGGCAGATGCAAAAGGCAAACTTTTTACAGCGTTCCACGATGCGCATTCCATATATTATTGGGATTGCAGGTTCGGTTGCAGTTGGGAAGAGCACCATCGCTCGGTTGATTAGTATCTTACTAAATAAGATGATGCCTGATAAGCGGGTAGAATTAATGACAACGGATGGGTTCTTATATCCTAATGCAGAATTAAAACGGCGGGGGATTATGGATCGGAAAGGCTTTCCCGAATCATATGACATGGAAAGGCTCCTCCAGTTTCTTAATGATGTTAAGGCAGGGGAACCAGTTGTCAAGGCGCCTACATACTCCCATCAAGTTTATGATGTTCAGCTGGATAAGCCCTTGGTAATTGATCGCCCAGACATATTGATTGTAGAAGGGATTAACACGTTGCAATTGCCAAGTAACCAGCAACTATATGTCAGTGATTACTTTGACTGGTCATTGTATGTTGACGCAGATCCGGACCTGATTGAGCATTGGTATCTTCAACGGTTTGGGATGTTGCTAGAGACAGCCTTTACTGACCCATCAAACTATTACTATCCTTATTCGAAGGGTGACCGTCAGGAAGCATTTAAAATGGCAAAGGATGTTTGGCAACGCGTCGACCTTCCTAATTTACGAGAGTTTATCCTTCCAACCAAAAGTCGTGCTGACGTAATTTTACATAAGACAACGGGACATGTCGTGGATAAGCTTTATCTGCGACGAGGTTAATTGGTTAGCCAACTATACAAGTCAATAATTTCAATATCAGGATCTAAACCAGCGTAATTGAGCGCTGGTTTTACTGTAATTAAAAGCTTTTTATATTTTGAGGAAAGTTGCCGTAATCCGCTGATCGCCCGGCGATAGGCACCATCATCAGCAAGCGAATAAGCGATTTGGATACAGGTAAAGATATCATTTTTAATTGCGACAAAGGTAATCTCATTATCTTTGATGCGGCCGCTATATACTTGGTAGCCTTGGCTCAATAAGTCAATAAAGACAATATTTTCAAGGATTCGTTGAGAAAGGACATTCTTTTTCAGTGTGAGAGCTTGCCGAATACTAGGATCTACCGGATAATAACGAATATTGGTACTTTTGACGTGGCGACGGGAAAAATCATATTCTTTGCATGGGTAAAAGATAAAAGACCTCTGTAAGAACTGTAAATAAAAATCGACCGTCTTATTGGAAGTAGTGATGTGGTGACGTTTAAGACTATCGACAATTTGGGAGATATTTTGTGTGGTTCCAGCATGATGAGCTAAGTGATGGGCAAGTTGCTTAGTCAGGCCTGGATTGCAAAGGGTCGCCTGCTGGGTGAAATCGGTAATAATAATTGTGTTGATGATCCCATTCACGTAATTGCGGAGGTTGATTGGACCGTGGATTTCGTGAGTATAGGGGAACCCGCCTTCATTTAAATATTGATATAACGATTGGGAATCAGCTTCTTGTTGGTTCCTTTTTATGTATTCACGGAAGCTGCAAGGGAAAACGGGGATGATAGTATAAGAAACCATTTGTTGAAGATTTTCTTTCTCCAAAATGGTTTTGTTGGAACTTGTAATATAGATATCAGTATTAGAGAGTGAATTTAGGGCATTTACAACGCGTGCAAACTGGGGAACCACTTCGACTTCATCAAGGAAGATATAATTCATCTGGTGTTTACTAAGTCGATCGAGAATAAATTGTAAGAGGTATTCTGGATTGCATAATTCATTTTCTAGGAGATATTCAAAGTTGATCACTTGAATTTGACTTGAGGAAATTTCTTGACGCCGGAGAGTTGCCCGAAACTGGTCAAGAATAGTCGTTTTACCACACCGCCGAACGCCAACAAGAATCTTAATTGTTGACTGGTTCATGCTGTTTATTAGTTGGTTAAGATATTTTGTCCGAATAAACATATTGCACCTCAAGTAAAAAATAACTAACTAAATTTTATCAAATGCAGAAAGCGCATTCAAATCAACCGAATTTGGAATGGATTACAAATTCTGCATTAGAAAATCTAGTTAAAACATCTAGTAAAAGTAAAAAATAAATCTTTTTAATCCTAATGTATCAATGTTTGAAACGGTTGCACGTGATATTTATGACTCATTTTTATTGACAATTACTCACAGACCACTTAAGAAGGATACAGATTAAATGAGATGAGGAGGCTGTCAAAATGATAAAAACTGATAAAGATACTAAAACACTTGAGGCACAAGCAGTTGATGAAGAATTACGTCTATTAAATATTGATTTAGAACACTAATTAAATATCCTCAATAAAATTCCATCTAACGAAAAAGGCGTGAGAAAATTTAGCTCCCGTCTTTTTTGTTATGGAATATTAAATAATCATTGACCATGCCATGTTCAGCCTGTAAACTAGCCTTTAAGAATAAAAATTTGAACAAAGGAAGTGTCATTGTGGCAAACATCAATTTAGATGCGTTTGATAAGATCATTGTCTTGGATTTTGGTAGCCAATACAATCAATTGATTACTCGTCGGCTTCGTGATTTCGGTATTTATTCCGAATTGCTTTCTCACAAGTTAACCGCAGACGAGATCAAAGAGATTAATCCTAAAGGGATCATCTTCTCTGGTGGCCCTAATAGTGTTTATGATCCAAACGCATTCAAGGTCGATCCGGAAATCTTTAAGCTTGGTATCCCGATTCTAGGTATTTGTTATGGAATGCAATTAATGTCATACGACCTTGGCGGAAAGGTTGAAAAAGCTGATAACTCCGAATATGGACGAGCAGATATTGAAGTACTTGATGACGAGGCTGTATTATTCAAAGGTTTGCCAAAGAAGCAATATGTATGGATGAGTCATGGTGATTTAGTAACTCAAGCCCCAGCTGGATTTGAAGTTACTGCTACTAGTAAGAACTGTCCAATCGCATCGATTGCTGATAATGACCGTAAATTCTATGGTGTTCAATTCCACACTGAAGTTCGTAATTCCGAATACGGATTAGATATTTTACGCCGCTTTGCTTTTGATGTTTGTGGCGCTAAAGCAAACTGGACGATGGATGACTTCATCGACATGCAGATTGATGAAATCCGCAAAGAAGTCGGTGATAAGAAGGTTATCTTAGGTCTTTCTGGTGGGGTTGATTCCAGTGTTACCGCCGTTTTAATTCATAAGGCAATTGGCGATCAACTTACTTGTATCTTTGTTGACCACGGATTGTTACGGAAGAACGAAGCTGACCAAGTGATGGATGCGTTGAGTCGCGACCTTGGTGTTAACATTATTAAGGTTGACGCAGCAGATCGCTTCTTAGGTAAGCTTGAAGGTGTTACCGATCCAGAACAAAAGCGGAAGATTATCGGTAAGGAATTTATCGAAGTCTTTAACGAAGAGGCCAAGAAGATTAAAGATGCTGATTTCTTAGCTCAAGGTACGCTTTATACGGACGTAATTGAATCTGGAACAGACACCGCCCAGACAATTAAGTCTCACCATAATGTTGGTGGTTTGCCAAAGAAGCTTGGTTTCAAGTTAATTGAACCATTACGCAAGCTCTTTAAGGATGAAACCCGTGAACTCGGTGAAAAACTTGGAATTCCACATGAATTGGTATGGCGTCAACCATTCCCAGGTCCAGGTCTTGGAATTCGTGTTATTGGTGAAATTACTCCTGAAAAGCTTGAAATTGTTCGTGAAAGTGATGCAATCCTTCGTGAAGAAATCAAAAAAGCAGGTCTTGATGAAGAAATTTGGCAATACTTTACTGTCTTACCAGGTATTCGTTCAGTTGGTGTCATGGGTGATGGCCGGACATATGACTATGCAGTTGCTATCCGGGCCGTTACCTCAATTGATGGGATGACAGCCGATTTCGCTAAGATTCCATGGGATATTCTTCAAAAGATCTCAGTCCGAATCGTAAATGAAGTCGACCACGTTAACCGCATTCTTTATGATGTTACGAGTAAGCCACCTTCGACGATCGAGTACGAATAATTTCGTACCTTAATAAGAAGAGGGAATCCCAATATGACGGCATTTGGAGAGGGTCAATATTAGTGGAAAGTACCGGTTGAAAGCAAGTTGTCTACCGTTTTTCTACCGGTAGAAGTTGATTTTAATCAGCATGAATAGTGCATTAAATGCTACTATTACCTGTTCGTTGTTTTGGGGTTGTCTACCGAAAATTGAATATTTTTACTTATTTTTGTTTAAAAGTAAGTGACTATTGTCCTACTTATCGTGACGTGTACCCCCAGAGTTGGAAATCAACTCTGGGGGTATTTTTATGACTAAAATTAGTATTAACACTAAGATTAAAGCCGTTGAGGAGTATGCCAATGGAACAGCTAGCTTAACTGCTATAAGGAGCAAATACGGAATCTCTAAACTAGAATTTCAAATTTGCGTGGGAATTTATGCAAAATTTGGTAAACAGGCACTGCTCAATCCACCTGGGCTGTTTGATGTGTGATGGGCACAGTGCTTATCAACAAAGCAGATTGCCCAATGGATTCCTTGGGCCTGCTTAATTCATGTCATGCGTAAATTCAAGGAACTCGTTAAAATTGGCAAAGGAAGAGCACTCTAAAGCTGCAAAGGCAGTCGAAAAATTGGGGGGGAAAGTCTTTCACACCGAGGATGGTCTAAGCTATACAACAGCGGTCCAAAAAACTCAGGAACGAAAGCAAAAAGTCAAACCGTTGTTAGATGAATTCTACGAATTCATTAGCAAGATAAAGAAACCAATTGGCAGATTAAAAATAGCGATTAACTACGTGTTAAGTCAGAAACAGCGAGTGTACCAAATTTTGATCACGGAGAGATGCCATTGGATAATAATCACGATGAGCAGCAAATCTGGCCAACTACAATTGGGCGGAAGAACTATCTCTTCACAAAGAGTGAAGTGGGCGCCAAGGCTAACGCAATGTGGTATAGCATCATTCAAACCGCTAAATTAAATAAACTCAGGGTACGTGAGTACTTAGAATATCTGTTAGAAGCTTTTGCATGGACTGATCAGCCCGATTGAAAAGCCTATTTGCCATGGGCACCAGAAATTCAGGAAAGATTTTGCATCACCAATTGAAAAAAAGCTCGCCGAAATATCCTTTTTCAGGATATCTCAGCGAGCTATTGATAAAGACGGTCTGTTATGCCGTGCTTACTTTTGGTTAGTGTGTCGAATACTAAGCAAAGGGTGTATAATGAACTAAGCTTATTTGATGATAAGTCAATTTGGATGGCTTACTCAAAAGGAAGGGGATTAGATGAATGAATAAGGAATTCCAAACGTTACGTAAGAAGCAACGGTTTGGCTTAAGAAAGCTGAATATCGGGGTGGTTTCCGTTCTGTTAGGATTTACGATTTTTGGTTATAATCTGGTCAGTCAAGCGCCGGTTGCCCACGCGGCCGCAAGCGCGGTTGCGACGTCGGGCGCGTCTGGTTCGGGGACTGGGGGAGCAAGTGGATCGCAGGCCAGCAACAGTCAGGCCGCCAGTCAAGCAGCCCCGGAGACCCAAGTGACGGCGCCTGCGGCCAGTCAGAGCTCAGAGTCGGCAAACTTGGGCAATGAGACCTCCTCACAGGCCAGCCAAGCGGGGACGGTATCGGATAACCAGACTGCAAGCAACACCAACACGACGCCTAGCAGCCAAACGGTGTCGGTAAATGAAACCACATCTTCGGCGACGCAAGCGCGAACTTTGATGCGAACTTTGATGATGAACTTAGCGGTGATAAAGCCGGACACGACGTTGCCAACAACGACGCAGACGTATACCAAAGTGGAACAACCGTTGCTATACGATTACGGGCTCCACGTAAGTGCGACGGGAACCAGAGATGGCAAGACATGGGTCGATAAGACGGTGGCCAAGGGGATCTTTGGCCAAGATTATCCTGGTCATACGCTGGATACGATTTTTGGGTCAAAGACGGGGATCATTACCAGCAAACCCGACAAGTATTTCTTTGCGGCGTACGTTGATTTTAGTGAAAGCTATCACCGGGTAATCCTGTTAGCGCGGAGCAAAGATCTAAATGATAAAAATCTGTACAGCTACACGATTCACACTTATACGCAAAACAATTCCACGACGACGACTAAGCCCGGGGATAGCACCAGAGAGCAATATATTGGGACCGGTCGCAGTAAACATGATTTAATTTTCCACAACTACGATGGTGACTCCTTCTCAGTTAAGTTAAATGGCTTTGAAAGTGGCTATGAGAAATATGGGCTGTTGCCAGTCTTTGATGGGGGCTTATTGGACCCTACGTACGGCTCTAATACTTTAGATCAAAATGATACGGCGGCCAAAACGAAGTCAATCAGTTTCTGGGCAAGTATGATCCCACAGGAAACTTCGACCAAGGTTAGATACGTGGACCAAGCAACTGGAAAAGACATTGTTCAACCAATGGAAATTAGTGGCTTTGGTTATCAAGGCTTCAAAGTTAATGGTGAGGCTCCAACGGTTCCGGGGTATCATTTGGTATCCTCACCTAAGTCACTGGGCTTACCTTATGAAGACGGTACGATTGCGCCATATAAAGTTGGGCAAACTTATGATTTAGCTTTGTCGGATAGTGTCGTAATTAAGCAAACGGTGATTCATACCGATGGGACCGTGAGGGCGACTCCGTACTATAAGGGGAGTCCGTTGAAGAATGCCAGCAAGGTCTTGGGGCGTGAGAGCTACAACGATCATATGAGTTTTGATACCCCGGATGGTAAATACTATACTTACACCAACCGAATTGGTCAGGTCGGTGACAGCTATATTTACTACTACGCCAAGAACAGCGATCCCAACGTCAGCGAAATGCGGCTGCACTTCATTGATGTGACGGGCGTTAACAACAGTTCCTACGCACCGTCCGATGGGCCAGAACTTGATGTTGATAAAGTTCAGACCAGTCATGGCAACATTGGGGAAAATTACAGCTTTACCTACACGGTGCCAAAAGGTTATGACCAAGTTGGTACCAGTGACGTCACGGGGAAGTACTCAGTGACGCACCACGATGCTTATGTTTATGTAAAGAAATACACCGTTGCGGCTGGGAAACCGGTCACCTTGACTCACGGTCAAAAAGTAAAAGAAGGTGACAGTCTTGATAGCAGCGCGGTGACCCTAAAGGACGCCAAGGGACAAGCGGTAAGTTTGCCAGATGGAGCGAAGGTTGTTTGGGCGACCGCGCCAGATACCAGTGAAGTTGGGAACGACAAGACCGGTCAAGCTAAGGTAGTTTATGGTGATCAATCGGAATCCGAGCCGGTCACGGTAACTTACAACGTGATGCCAAATGATGCGGATCAATACACGCCAACGGTTAAAGACAAGACCAAGGTTGATGATCCAACGAAGCTGACTGATAACGAAAAGAAAGCAGTCGAAGACAACATTCGTGCTAACAACCCTGGCTTACCAGAAGGAACCAAGATTAAGGTGGGTGACAATGGAGATACCACAATTACCTACCCAGACACTTCAGTCGACACGATCCCAGGTAAGAAGCTGGTTGAAGAAAAGACTTCAGCAGAGCTGGATCCAACGGTTAAAGACAAGACCAAGGTTGATGATCCAACGAAGCTGACTGATAACGAAAAGAAAGCAGTCGAAGACAACATTCGTGCTAACAACCCTGGCTTACCAGAAGGAACCAAGATTAAGGTGGGTGACAATGGAGATACCACAATTACCTACCCAGACACTTCAGTCGACACGATCCCAGGTGACCAGGTCATTGAAGGCAAGAGTGACGCTGATAAGAACACGCCAAACGTACCAGGCGGTGACAAGGTGAAGGTTGATGACCCAACCAAGTTAACGGACAATGAAAAGAACGCCGTTAAGGACAAGGTTGACGAAGCAAACTCGAACCTGCCGGATGGGACGAAGGTCACGGTCGGTGACGATGGGACGACGACCATCACGTACCCGGATGGCTCCACGAATACGATTTCAGGTCACGACTTGGTAACGGGCAAGACGGATGCGGATAAATACCCACTGAACCCTGGGCAAGCGGTCGACGTGGTTGATCCGAACCACTTGACGCAAGCCGAACAAGACCAAGTCAAGGAAGCAATTCGGACGACCAACCCAACGACCCCAATTGCGACGATCACGGTTGATACCGCCGGGAACGTACAAGTTACCTTTGCGGACGGTAGCACGACCACGCTGCAGGCAAACCTGCACAAGCACGTGACTGAAGCGACTACTGGCTCGGCGATGAAGCCAGGTGTTGGGACCAATGGTGGCCAAACGAAGGGCGCAACGTCAACGAACCAAACCGCAACTAAGCAACAAGCACAACAACACTTGCCACAGACTGGGGACCAACCAGCTACGTGGGCAATGTTGAGTGGGCTGGGCGTAGCCTTCCTCGGCTTGCTCGGTCTGAAGAAGAAGCGCGAAGACTAAGGTAATTAATTTACCACCGCGCAACGCATAAGAAAGGGACCGGCCCTAACCAATTACGGTTAGGGTCGGGCCCTTTTTAGTAGCCAACAAACGGTAAGCAGTCAATAACGGTAAGCAGTCAATAACGATACGTATTGAAAATAAATGAAAGGGCGTGAGCCGCGGCTTTTTGCGGTTCACGCCCTTTCTCTAGTTATGACATACTTGTTGCACTTCTTCTGCCCACGGTAAAAAAGCCTCAATGTCGCTCCTTTTCTGGTTGGGTAGTCGATCAAACAGGTATTTGAAATACTTATATACATTTAGTTTATTAATTTTTGCTGTTGCCACTAACGTGTAATAAATCGCATTGGCTTCAGCTCCACGAACGCTTTTCGCAAACAAGCAGTTCTTACGAACCAAGGTTGTAAAACGGATCTCTCCTTCTAGCGAGTTATTGCTTAGGGGAATTTGTCCATTTTCAAGAATTCGATAGGCTCTTGTCCGAAGCCTTAAGGCATTCTTGATGGCTGCACACAGCCGGCCCTGTGGTGAAGTGATACTTCCCAAGTACTGGTAAAACCTATCAAGCAACGGTTTCACATGAGTAATTCTTTGCTGCCGCTTTTCCTTTTCAGTTTGATATACTAATTCGTTTTCCATAAGGTAGATTGCAAGAAATAACTTGAACGAATTTAGTAATGTAGATTAAACAAGAAGATCTCGATTGGCGTATGCCAATTAAGACATTTAAGTGGCTGTGAATTCAGATACCAATTGATTTGAACCAGCTGGCGATCGCTCAGCTCTTCAATAGCTTGTCCCTTGGAAATAAACTGTCGTAAAACTCGATTACGGTTCTCATTACTACCGCGTTCATGTGGTGAATAAGCATGGGCAAAATAAA
>ENA-ORNT01002743-ORNT01002743.1-human-gut-metagenome-genome-assembly--contig:-NODE-2743-length-10628-cov-4.493900_pt1 | contig 10628 bp, 6 predicted proteins | sample MGYA00242120_ERZ509032 | MGnify/ENA primary metagenome ERZ509032 (study PRJEB26280, sample SAMEA2338729) | human gut metagenome | biome: human gut; feature: human-associated habitat; material: faeces...
GCAGATGGACTATCCACTGCATCTGGGAGTGACAGAGGCCGGTGAAGGCGAGGATGGAAGGATAAAGAGTGCCGTGGGTATCGGAGCACTGCTTGCCGACGGTATCGGCGACACCATACGAGTATCGCTCAGCGAGGAGCCGGAGGCTGAGATTCCTGTGGCGCGCCATCTCGTGGACTATATCACGAAGCGTGCCGGGCATACGCTTATCCCAGGCCGGGTATACGACAAGTTCAATTGGGTATCTCCAGAGCGCCGCACCACGGTCCCTGTGGAGAATATCGGCGGCGACAATCTGCCTGTGGTGATAAGTAGCAGAATCCATGGCGATGAGGCTCCGGCAGCAAATGCCAACCCCGACCTCACCCCCGACTATCTATATATGGGAGCGAAACTCCCGGAGAACAAGGTGGAAGGTCAGAAGTATATCGTTGACTTCAATGTCTACACACTGATTTCAGAGGAGCAGCGCCACAACGTGTTCCCGATATTCCCATACAATGCCATCCCGTTCCTGAGCGGAGTGGAAGCGCCGCTCAAGTTCCTTGTGTTGCCATACGGAGCGCCGAGCGCCGAATATATCCCATGCCTGAAGGCGCATCCGGAGATTGTCGTCATCAGCGTGAGCAACAATGTGAACCGCCTTGGCGAGCAGCGTGCTCTCGTGCATGAACTTATGACTGAGGGCGTGGCAAATCCAGTGGTGTTCTGCCAGATGTATTCCCACAGTCAGGAGGAGAAAGGCGACTTCCAGCTTGAGGCTGCTGCCGACATGGGCGCTCTGATGTTCGACGGACTCACCGACGGTGTGTGGCTCATGAACAACGGAACTCTCTCTGATGCCGACATTGACGCCACGGCATTCGGAATTCTCCAGGCAGCCCGCCTGCGCACCACCAAGACGGAGTATATCTCTTGTCCCGGTTGCGGAAGGACTCTCTACGACCTTCGTGCCACCATCGCCCGCATCAAGGAGGCTACAAAAGACATGAAGGGACTGAAGATCGGCATCATGGGATGCATCGTGAACGGTCCCGGCGAGATGGCAGATGCCGACTACGGTTATGTGGGAGCCGGCAGGGGCAAGATTTCCCTGTATCGCCGCAAGGAGTGTGTGGAGAAGAATATACCCGAAGAAGAGGCAGTGGAGAAGCTCCTGCAGCTTATCAGAAGCGACATAAAGGAATAATGCGATGATGCTTTCCTTTTTGCGGGAGGGCGACAACTCTTCCCGCATGCCTCAAACGACAACTATATACAGATTATAATGAGTTTAACAAAGATAATACGAGGAGCGTTCGTCTCCCGTCAGAAGGAGATAGAGCGATACGACAAGGAGGCAGAGGCACTGCAGATGGAAGTGCTCCACTATCTCATGAGCAATGCCAAGCACACCGAGTATGGACGCAAGTATTCCTTCGGAGCCGTAGGCTCATACTCTGATTACGCCAGTCATGTTCCGGTGAACACCTACGAGGAACTCAAGGGCTACATCGACCGTATGCGCCACGGCGAGCGCGACCTGTTGTGGAAAGGAAGCGTGAAATGGTATGCCAAATCCTCTGGAACCACCAACGACAAGAGCAAGTTCATACCCGTTAGCCACGACGGTCTGCAGCATGTGCATTATGCCGGAGGCAAGGATGCTGTGGCTCTGTATTTGCGCAACAATCCCGACAGCCGCCTCTTCGACGGCAAGAGCCTTATCCTTGGCGGAAGCCACTCGCCCAACTATGGCGTGGCAGACTCGCTTGTGGGCGACCTCAGTGCTATCCTCATAGAGAACATCAATCCGCTTGCCAACCTTGTCCGTGTGCCCAAGAAAGCCACGGCTCTCCTTTCTGACTTCGAGATAAAGCGCGACCGAATAGCCAGGGAGACGATAAACAAGAACGTGACGAACATCAGCGGTGTGCCGTCGTGGATGCTCTCCGTACTCACCAGAGTGATGGAGCTCACCGGCAAAAAGCATCTTGAGGAGGTGTGGCCGAACCTTGAGGTGTTCTTCCATGGCGGTGTGGCGTTCACTCCATACCGCAAACAGTATGAACAGCTCATCACCTCGCCAAACATGCACTATATGGAGACCTACAATGCCAGCGAGGGATTCTTCGGACTGCAAGACGACCCTGCCGACAAGTCGATGCTCCTGATGATAGACTATGGTGTGTTCTATGAATTCATCCCTATGGACGAGTTCGACAAGGAGAATCCTACCGTCGTGCCGCTCTGGGGAGTGGAGACAAACAAGAACTATGCGATGCTCATCTCCACCTCGTGCGGACTGTGGAGATATGTCATCGGCGACACCGTGAGCTTCACGTCCACAAATCCGTACAAGTTTGTCATCACCGGCCGCACCAAGCATTTCATCAACGCCTTCGGTGAGGAGCTCATCGTAGACAATGCGGAGAAGGGACTCGCATACGCCTGTGAGCAGACAGGAGCCGAGGTGCTGGAATATACCGCCGCTCCGGTATTTATGGACGACAATGCCAAATGCCGCCATCAGTGGCTGATAGAATTCTCCAAGGAGCCTGCCGACCTCGACAAGTTCACGGAGCTGCTCGACAAGAAGCTGCAGGAGATAAACAGCGACTACGAGGCGAAACGCTACAAGAACATCACGCTGCAGCATCTGGAGATAGTGAAGGCGCGCAAAGACCTTTTCAACGACTGGCTCAAGTCGAAGGGAAAGCTCGGCGGACAGCATAAGGTGCCGCGCCTGAGCAACAGCCGCAAGCACATCGACGAACTGCTGAAGATGAACGGCTGACGCATGCCCCGTCTGCCACAGGCATGGCATCTTCGGGATGAAGACAAGACCGATGTGGCAGCGGCGCAATGAGCACAAACAATGACACATATTATATATATGATATACAGAAGAGCAAACGACTTTTTGAGAAATACCATTCTGCATTCCTTCTCTCTTGAGAAACAGGGATGGCTGCCGGCATGCCTGGTCTTGCTGGCCCTCACATCGCTGCTCTCGTCTTGTGCAAAGATGGGACAGCCCGACGGAGGATGGTATGACGAGACACCACCACGCATTATAGGATGCACACCTGCCGACAAGGGAGTAAACGTGAAATCAAAGAAGATTGCAATATACTTTGATGAGTTCATACAGGTGGACAACCCTACCGAAAAGGTTGTAGTATCGCCACCGCAGATTGAAACACCCGAAATAAAAGGAGCAGGAAAGAAGATTATCGTTGAACTGAAAGATTCCCTGAAAGAGAACACTACATATACCGTAGACTTTTCTGATGCCATATCCGACAACAACGAAGGAAACCCGCTCGGCAACTATACCTATAGCTTCTCCACAAGCGACCATATCGACACCCTTGAGGTTTCGGGCAATGTGGTGAATGCCGAGAATCTTGAACCTATAAAGGGAATCCTGGTGGGACTATATGCCATTGACGATGACTTTACCATAACCGACAACCAATGGAAACTGCAAAAAAAGGATGCAAGCGGCAATATCATTGACCCTTTCCTGTCAAAACCATTGCTGAGAGTATCACGTACCGACAGCAGAGGAAAGTTCATCATACGAGGCATTGCACCGGGCAAATACCGTGTGGTTGCACTGCAGGATGCTGACGGCAACTACTTCTTCAACCAGAAAAGTGAGATGATTGCGTTCAACAACAACATCATAGAACCTCACTTTACGGATGCAACGAGACAAGACACGATATGGAAAGACTCTCTCCACATCGACTCTATACGCACCATCGGATATACGAGATTCATTCCTGACGACATCGTTCTGAAAGCATTTACGGAGAAACAGACCGACAGGTATTTCCTGAAGACGGAGCGCACCGATGCTCGGAAAATCACTTTCTTCTTTAGTGGCGGCGACAAGGAACTACCAAAGATTAAGGGTCTCAACTTCAACAGCGACGACGCCTTCATCGTGGAGTCATCTATCAACAAAGACACTATAACATATTGGCTTCGCGACACAGCCCTCGTAAACCAAGACACACTAAGCGTACAGCTGTCTTATATGGCTACCGACACCATCGGAAACCTCGTAAGCAACACCGATACGATAGACGTTCTTGCAAAAGTTTCCTATGAGAAGCGTATGAAGGACAAAGCCCGCGAATACGAGGAATGGAAGAAGAAACAGGAGAAAGCAAAGAAGCGCGGCAGGGAATATCTGACGGAAATGCCTGTGGAAGCTCTTGAGCCACAGTATAATATAAAGTCACAGCCAGACCCGGACCAGAACATTTCCATCGTCATGCCAACCCCTATTGCACGGATTGACACCTCAATGATTCATCTGTATGCAAAACACGACACGTTGTGGTACAAGTCGAAGTTTATATTCAGGGAAAGGAAACATGCACCAAGGACATACGAACTGCTTGGAGAGTGGAGACCAGGAATAGAATACAGCCTGGAGATTGACTCCACAGCCTTTACCGATATATATGGTGCTGTAAGTCCTTCATACAAACAAGGCTTCAAGGTGCGCACCGAGGATGACTACGGCACATTGCTGATGACCGTAGACGGAATGCAGGACACAACCATTGTGGTGCAGATTCTTGACTCGTCGGACAAGCTCGTAAAAGAGGTGTCTACAAGCAACGGCACCGCCGAATTCTTTTATGTCAATCCGGGAACCTATTACATGAGGATGTTCGTAGACCGCAACAAGAACGGAATTTGGGACACCGGCGACTATGCCGCCGGCATGCAGGCGGAAGACACCTATTATTATCCGGAGTCCATAGAGTGCAAGGCGAAATGGGACATCACGCTGTCTTGGAACCCAATGAAACATGATGCAGCCCATCAGAAGCCATACGCCATTACGAAGCAGAAGCCCGAACAGGACAAGAAGATAAAATACAGAAATGCAGAGAGAGCCAAAAAGAAAGGCATACAATATATTCCACAACAATATTAAATATAACAGGCTGACATTATGAAAACAAGAAAAATTTCAACAGCTATACTGCTGCTAATGATAGCCATGACGGCTACAGCACAGTGTTCCTTCAGAAACACAGCGTTCAAGTCTGGAGAATTCCTGTCGTATAACCTTTACTACAACTGGAAGTTTGTATGGGTGAAAGCAGGAACGGCAAGTATGTCTACCGTAGAAAGTACCTATAAAGGACATAAGGCATACCGCTCAAGCCTTACCACACGAGGAAACAAAAAAGTAGACAACATGTTCGTACTCCGCGACACTCTGCTGTGCTATTCATCCACAGCCATGGAGCCACTGTATTTCCGCAAAGGCGCAAGAGAAGGCAAGCGATATACTGTTGACGAATTGTTCTATACATATCCGAACGGCAAAGTGAATGTGCGCTGCCATCGTCAGCACAACGACGGAACACATGCATGGAAGACCATAACACCCAACAGTTGCGTGTTCGACATGATGAACATCTTCATGAGAGCACGTTCCTTCAGTTCTGCAAACTGGAAGAAGGGACATGTCGTAGACTTCCCGATAGCTGACGGAAAGGGACAATCACCGGCACGCCTGCGCTTTAACGGCACAACAAAGATAAAGGCAGACAACGGTAAGAAATACCGCTGTGCCGAACTGTCATATATGGAATATGAAGGCAAGAAATGGAAAGAGATTGTCAGATTCTATGTTACTGACGACCATAACCATGTTCCAATACGCCTTGACATGTTCCTCAAGTTCGGCAGTGCAAAGGCGTTCCTCACCAATATGAAAGGCTTACGCAATCCTATCACCTCGGAAGTGAAATAGCAGAACACGGATTTATCAACCTGTAAATAAAGAAACATCCCTCACGGCAGGCATCTCAGCCTATCGTGAGGGATGTTTCGTTATCTGTATTTTATTTTACTTCTTTATGTTTTCTTCCCTTCTGCAGTCTGTCGGAGTAATTGTTAATACTTGAAAGAACTGCCACCAAGAAACTCTCTCAGCAATGATGTCGGTGGCACCTGACGGTTTGGTATCGGTTTTATATATTTCAGAAACTTCAACAAGCGATATGCCTCACTGTATTCTTCACAGTTCTCAGGTACCGTTTCAAGCAGCGGTTCCGCCTGCGACTTTATAACGGCAAGTTCAAAAAGCATGGCAGTATTGAACATCGCATCAGCATTCTCCTGATAAGGGAATATCCACTTGTTCTCACCGGCACGCACCGAAGGCCAACGGCGTATCGTTTCCTGAGCACTGACACCACGGTATTTGTAATCACGGATAATTCTTCTCAGCAGCCGGTTGTCAGTAGTAGGCACATAGTTATGGCTATCGAGCAATATCGTAGTGAAAGCCGAAGCGTATACACGGAATATCTGTTCGTCAGGTATCTGCGAAGTCAGTTCAGGGTTCAAGGCATGTATTCCCTCAACCACAAGAACATCATTCTCACCCATCTTAAGCTTCTTGCCGCTCTTCTCGCTCTTACCCGTTTGGAAGTTATACTTAGGCAGCTCCACTTCTTTTCCGGCAAAGAGGTCATTCAGCTGCTGGTTAAGCAAAGGTATGTTCAGAGCATAAAGGCTCTCATAGTCATATTCTCCCTTATCATCCTTCGGCGTTTTCTCTCTGTCAATGAAATAATCATCAAGAGAAACCGGTACCGGCTTTATACCATTTGTAAGCAACTGTATTGACAAGCGCTTGCAGGAAGTGGTCTTGCCGCTTGACGACGGACCTGCAATAAGCACCATCTTCACATTCTTCCTTGACGCTATCTCATCGGCAATCTTAGATATCTTCTTTTCCTGAAGAGCCTCCGACAGATTGATAAGATTGCTTGCCTTTCCTTTCGACACAGCTCCATTAAGGTCTCCTATAGTACGGAGTCCGAGCAAATCCTGCCAATGGTGATGCTCACGGAATATTTCAAACATCTTGTCCTGATGAATTAAATCTCCCAACTTTGAAGGATCTTTAAGTGAAGGAATACGCAGAAGCAAACCGTCATAGTATTTCTCCAAGCCGAAGAGTGTGAGTTGCGAAGTATTTGTCAGCAAAGAGCCATAATAATAGTCCTTGTATCCGTCTATATCATAATAGGTGGTATACAGGGAGCCGGTACTCTTCAAAAGCTTCACCTTAGACATAGTGCCAAGCTCGGTGAATATGTCTATTGCCTCTTCCGTAGCACATTCGAAGCGGCGTATCGGCATCTTTGCATCTATTATTTCCTGCATCCGGTGGCGTATCCTGTCAGCCACTTCAAGAGTTATCTCCACGTTTATCTTCATATCGCAGTAGTAGCCGTTCGATACCGGTATGTCGATGTCTACGTGTCCCTCCGGGTACAAGTCTTTGACAGCCTTACACAACACCATAAATAAGGTACGCGTATATGTTCTTTGTCCTGATGGCGAAGTAAGGTCAAGAAACTCGATATCCTTGTTGTGGTACACCCTGTAGTTGAGTCCTTCCACTTTATTATTCACTTTCGCACTCACCGGACCGTATTTCATATCCAGCCCTGACATCAAAAAAATATCAGAAAGTGAGCTTCCGATTGCTGTATTTATGACTTTTTTATTATTTTTGCAACGGATTTGTATTACTTGTTTCATAAGTCTTACATCTTTAAGGGTTTACGATGTAAAGTTACTCCCTTTCTACGACATTCTTGCACAATAGCATCATAAATAACTTTAAAATATGTCGATTTGGATTTTTTTTAAGATCATTGGATCATTAGCCTTGCTCATTTACGGAATGAAAGCAATGAGTGAGGCACTACAGAAGATGGCAGGTTCGCAGCTGCGCCACATTTTGGGTACAATGACCAAGAACCGCTTTACCGGATTACTTACCGGTATGTTCGTAACCGCCTCAGTGCAGTCGTCAACAGCGACCACCGTCATGACGGTGTCGTTCGTAAATGCCGGATTGCTTACCCTGGCACAGGCAATATCGGTTATAATGGGAGCCAACATTGGAACCACGTTCACGGCATGGATCATGACGCTTGGTTTCTCTTTCAACATGGCGAACATCGTATTCCCGGTTTTCTTCATTGCCCTTCTGCTGATATACAGAAAGAAGCACCGCTACGTCGGTGATTTCCTCTTTGGTGTAGCATTTATGTTTTTTGCCATTTCCACCCTCGGAGCCACAGGTAAGGAAATGGACCTCAGCCATAACCAGTCGGTTATAGATTTTTTCTCTTCATTTGATAAAGACAGTTACCTCACTATATTTGCATTCCTCGGCATCGGTACGATACTGACCTTCTGTATGCAGTCGTCCGCTGCCCTGATGGCAATAACGATGGTACTGTGCTCCTCCGGCGTGCTACCTATATATATGGGTATAGCACTTGTGTTAGGAGAGAACATCGGTACGACAATCACTTCAAACATTGCCGCCATGGGAGCAAACACACAAGCTCGCAGAGCTGCCCTTGCCCACTTGTCGTTCAACGTGTTCGGCGTAATATGGGTGTTGTGTTGCTTCTATCCGTTCATCAACATGGTTTGTGGCTTTGTGGGTGTAGACCCTAATGCCGACCACATCAACGCCGGTCGCCTGTCTGTAGTGCTTGCAGCTTTCCACACAACATTCAACGTATGCAACACGGCTGTTCTTATATGGTTCATACCGCAGATGCAGAAGTTCGTATGCGCTGTTATCAAGCCAAATATGAGCAAGGACGAGGATGACTTCCGTCTGCGCTACATCGGCGGCAGTACCCTTATGGCTACACCTGAGCTTTCTGTGCTGGAGGCACGCAAGGAGATACAGTCGTTTGCAGAGCGCATTCACCGTATGTTCACTATGGTCAGGGAGCTGCTTGGCGTGAAGAATGATAATGAGTTCAACAAGCTCTTCACACGTATCGAGAAATACGAGGGAATATCCGACAACATGGAGATAGAGATTGCGAAATATCTTGATAAGGTAAGTGATGCCCATCTCAGTGATGAGACAAAGGCAAAGATACGTGCCATGCTGCGTGAGATTTCCGAGATTGAGAGTATTGGAGACAGCTGTTACAACATTGCCCGTTCACTGAGCAGAAAGATTCGCGGCAAGGAGGACTTCACAGAAATGCAGTATGAGCATCTTCACCAGATGTTTGAGCTTACCGACGACAGCTTGACCCAGATGAACGTGATGCTGTCAAGCAGAAGAAACGACCTCGACGTGAACCGTTCATTTAACATAGAGAACGAAATAAACAACTACCGTAGCCAGCTCAAGAGCCAGAACATCAACGATGTGAACAACCACGAATACACCTATGCCATCGGCACAACGTATATGGACATCGTTAACGAATGTGAGAAGCTCGGCGATTACGTAATCAACGTTGTGGAGGCACGCATGGGAACCAAGCAGCGCGAGGCATAAAACGGTTATTAAGAATATTGATAAGAGTTGGATAATTATAATGTAAAAAGCAATAGCTAACATTAGGAATATTCGCTCTTTTTTCATATATTTGCAGGAACAACAATAAAAACGTGATGCCTTATGATGGTAAACATTGCAAACCCGATATACGACTCCGTGTTCAAATATCTCATGGAAGACGAACGCATAGCGAAAACGCTGATTTCTGCTCTCTTGAAAAAGGAAGTGGTTGAAGTAGATATGCGCCGTAACGAATATACTAACGGAAACAGGGACAAGATTTCCATGTTCCGCATAGACTTCGGAGCACGGATTAAGGAGGACGACGGTTCTACAAAACTTGTGCTTATAGAGCTGCAGAAGACATGGCTGGAGACGGAAACTCTGCGCTTCCGCCAATACCTCGGTGCACAGTATGCCAATCCGGAAAACATTCTGAAAGACTGCGAGAACGACGGTTACGGTATACCGATGATTGCCGTGTATCTGCTCGGCCACAAGGTGGGCGACATAGAAGAACCAGTTCTGTACGTAAAGCACAAGGCCCTTGACTATGACGGCAACCATGTGACAAAGGGTATCCCGGACCCGTTTGTTGACAGTCTTACCCATGACAGCATTATCGTTCAGATACCGCGCTTGAGAGGACATGTAAACAACCGTCTTGATGAGGTGTTAAGCGTATTTGACCAGAGTCAGAGAGAAGTCGGTAACCACCAGGTGTTGAGCGTAGATGAAGACAAGTTCAACGGTGACATGGAGATGATGCACATCCTGCACCGTCTCATCACGGCAGCCTCAGATTCAAAGCTGCGTCAAGACATGAATGTTGAGGACGAGTACTTCACCGCAATAGAGAACCGCGATACTGCCATAATGAATCGTGACAAGAAGATTGCGGAGCAAGACCAGTATATTGCGGAACAGAGCAATCAGATAGCGGAACAGAGCAATCAGATTGCAGAGCAGAGCAATCAGATTGCGGAGCAGAATAATCAGATTGCAGAGCAGAATAATCAGATTGCAGAGAAAGACAACCAACTTGCAGAGAAGGACAATCAACTTGCAGAGAAGAACAACCTGCTTGCAGAGCAAATGAAGACCTTGAAGGCAACAATTCAAGGCCTTGCCAGTCGTGGAATGTCATTGAGCGACATTGCTGTGGTGATGGGCAAGTCGGAAGAGGATATAAAGTCGATAATAGGTTAATATCGTTTTGCATTTTATCTGCCATCTGCAACCTTTGCCTTAAAAACCTTATAATATA
>ENA-ORNT01002755-ORNT01002755.1-human-gut-metagenome-genome-assembly--contig:-NODE-2755-length-10593-cov-4.475612_pt1 | contig 10593 bp, 8 predicted proteins | sample MGYA00242120_ERZ509032 | MGnify/ENA primary metagenome ERZ509032 (study PRJEB26280, sample SAMEA2338729) | human gut metagenome | biome: human gut; feature: human-associated habitat; material: faeces...
TTTTGAGTATTAATAACTTATTTAATAATCGTCTCGTTTTAACGGGACACTAGTGTTTTGCAATAATAAGATTCGTAGTTTGAAAATGATAGCGCATGGTTAGTATTTAGTTTGTAAAATGCTTTTGTTAAAAACATATTTAAAGTGTCTATACATTCTATTCGTTGTGCGCCAATCACGTAGCCATTCTTCAGTTTGATAATTTCTAATGGTACACTTGTAAAATTGCGTTGAACCATAGGGGGACTGATGGTATTGTTAAAGTCAAATGGGTATTTTATAAGGGTTTTGTATATGTCATTATTAACCTCTTTTGAAATCTGTGACAATAATCCTTTGGCATTATAAGAATAATGCTCTTGGGATGATATTTCATTATCTTCACAAAAAAGAATTTCCTCTTTGTGACATTTTTGCGGCCATCTAACTCGATAATAATAATTTAGCACATCGTCTGAACCGAAATGACCATTTCTGTCAATGAAGGCATATACGAAGTCACTATAGGTATCACTATAATCATATAACTCAGTTTTTATAAGCTCGTCATCTTCTCGAAATTCAATCTTGGTTTGGAGTCCATTTGTGTAGTTTATGATAACAGGAGATTCTACAAAATTATCGTCAAAGACATCTGTTTCTGCCTCGTTCTTGTAATAGTGAGTTATTTGGGAAGGGTTGTCATTTCCGACAAAATCTTCTTCCACCCAATCGTATCCTACAGTATTGCCATTGTTGAATGTGGACAATGGAGTCTTAGATTCTGATACTTGAACGAGACACGGATCTCTGTTTGAATCCGTAGTTCCATCTCCAATGCGATTACCGTAATAGAAAAGAAGCGGAGAGGTTAAATGAGTTCCGATAGAATAATGAAATGTTTTTGTATATGCTTCGTTTTTGATGGAAGCAATGCGTAATCCCGCTCCTTCTTCCGTGTTGGTAGAACGAGTAGCACGCAAAGGGTATTGGTAGTCAAAAGATAAACTCCAACTTGCATAAACATCTTTTGGAGGTGTAAATGCATGAAATTCATAAGTGCCAGGGTCCAAAGTATAAGTGCGTGTAGTCAATGCTATTTCGTCTCCTTCTCCATTGCGATTTGAACTACTGGAAAGATCTTTAAGATAGACTTGGGGACAGACATAAGTGTATATGTCCTTTTTCTTGTCATTTATAATTTGACAAAGTTGACCCAATGGATCGCTATAGTAAATATAGTCGGGGTCTCTGAATGAACAGTTTGTGTTTTCAACTACACCTTCTATCTTCAAATTTGTTTTGACAGGAATCTCAAACCTCCAGATTGAGTCAGAAGGGCAATCGTCATATTCTCCTATAGAATAATTGTTGTAAACGTAGATGTTTACCTTTCGAAATGATACTCCTGTATTGTCTCGTATCGTCGAGTCACTTGCAAGGTCATTGTTCGTTTCCCCATTAAATGTTGTGTAAAAGCGATGTAGAGCATAAGTAAATTCATTATCCCCACCTGTAGGATACTTTATCTTTTTCAGGGTGCCAATTTGAGCATAGTCTAAATTCGCATTTTTTTTAACGCCTTTATATTTTGCTCCATTAGTATAAATGCCTATGCAATAGTTGTCACCATATTCTCGACCATTCGAATACCCCCAATAGTCAACATTTTTAGTGTTCTTTGCTGGTAGGTTTCCTGTATAATACTCAAATTCGTAATCGTTGGAAATTCCTTTCAGAGTAATTGAATCGAGTCGAAGTCTTTTAAAGACATGTGGGTAGTCTCCTTCGTATTCGTTATTGAAATATGAATGGTGAAAGGATGCAGAACCGATGAGGTCGTTGTTTATGTTATATATAGTGATTCCGTCTATTTTCTTAGCAGACCCCTTGATGTCTTCTCTGTCTGAAGTCTTGAACTCTACCTTTCCTCCATTCCAAGATATGGATTTAAGGTGTAGGGCTTTATTGACAGTTTTAGATTTTGTATAAAGTTTACTTTGTTTGTTGTTTCTGACGTTATTGTAAATTTCACAAGATTCTTGGGTCGGAAGATATTGCATCTCTGTTTCGTAACAGAAGTTTATAACTTTGTTCTTGTTGGTTATTATTTTGCTTACACACCAGCATGAAGTATATGGATATGGATCCACAGGACCAGGCTCCATCTCTATTGTGTTTCCATAACGAATAGGAGTCCATTCCGTGAAGTTGCTTATGTTGTCATCATATTTGTCCTTTGGGCTTGTTCCATTTCGATTCAATGCATTGTTCGCTAGATACAATCGTGTTTCCTCCTCATCATTGAATATATATTGATTGCCTTCAGAATCAAAGACGGTCAATTGAATTCTAGCAGGTTTTCCGATTTTTGTGACCTCAATTTTTAAGTTGTGTTCTTTATTGAACAATACTGGTGAGTGTTTTTTGTCAAAAATAAACTTACCATTGTCTGATGGCAAAGAATAAAAAAACAAGTCGGGTTCGGAATCTGTAATGAGATACCGATTCAATTCAATCCAGGCTATGTCGGAAGATGTTCCTATTAGTTTGTATAAATTTTCGTTAGCGTATGTGAATGTTGGTCCATCATACCAACCTGTTTGGCAATATGGATGATACCTATCCCAACCATTTTCTAAAAAGTCGTCAACATTTTTAATGACACGACAGATTCTCGCGCCAATGTCTAACGTCCAACCTAAACCAACGCAAGATGCTTCTTGATCAGCACGGATTCCTGATGCGTGATAGGATAAAGTAATGGGGAGTTTAAATCCATCTATGTCAATAGTATATAGTGGTATTCCGATGTTCGGAATACCCGTATATAAGGACACTGGATAGTCAATATTGATAGCCATTGAGGCTGCTTCTGGAGAAATGATGCTTACATGAGGATAGGCGATGTCTAAGTTTTGTGAATATGTCACTATCTTTGTGAAGCACAGAATTAATATTAATAGTAATTTTCTCATCTTTATGGTTTCTTGCTATATGTTTATTGTTCTGCTGAGTCTTTCCCCATTGACATATAGATATACAGTATATCTTCCAGAGGGGAAGGAAGCCATGTTTATATTGATATCTTTGGAAACATCTTTCTTTGTTTGACCTTTTTGTGAAGTATATAAAATCCCTGAAACATGTGCAACTGCAAGTTTGTAATTACAATCTTCTTTAGTAGAAAGTGTGGCATTCAGTATTTTCCCTTGACAACAAATATGGAATTTTGAGATAATTTTATTGGGGAAGTTTATATTGTGGGTGTTATTTTGAATGTTATAGGACTCTTGAATGTTAGCCAAGGTTTTGTAGTCTAGATATAGCATATTCCTTGAATTTAAAAGGACTTTCCCTTGTTGGGTATAAGTTCTTTTGCAATCTATGAAGATAGGATAAGCAAAATCTTTCAAATATGCATAAGAAGTTTCTTCAAGAAGCAATAGCTTTTTCCTTGTAGATGAATTATAAATGATACGTTCTTCATCTTTTTCTGTTACCCAAATGGTGGACTTGATTGTGTCTTGGGAAGGTAAAATTGCATATTGCATATTTGCTTTTGAAATGTAAATGTTCCCAGAAATCAGCATCGTATCTTTTCCACAGAATGTGCCATCTCCTCTATATGACATTTGTATTTGTGAAGAGGATGTAGCTGTGTTTGTTGCTGTCATTTTAGGGACTGAGTAGCTGACTTTTGTTAGGGGTGTTTCATACCTATCACAGAATAGTTGGGCATCTGAAATATGGTATTTTCTGATGCAATCATCAAATATGGCAGTTATACTTGAATCTTGATGAGTACTTAACTTTATATTGCAAATTTTGTCTTGCAACTCAATATTGCTTAGGTCAATATATGATTTGTTGATAATGATGTCATTATTTTTGCACTTTGCGTAAGTGTATTGTATTTCTTTTGCAGTTTCTCCAAAGGTAATGCTTAATTTAGACTCTGCTCCCAAAATACAGTTTTTGTATAGGAGGCAGAGCGTAGTTAGTAATATATTGATAGAGAAATCTTTTAGGTTCATTTGTCTAATCCTTGTATTTTATGCAAAGTAAGTAAAAATAAGAATAAGTTCCAAAACAAGAGGTCTAAATTTACAGATTATTAACGGAAAATGGTGCAAAAATCTAGGCACAAGGCTAGTTTTTCGCCCATCCGATGCTGAGTACGCTGAATCGGATGTCGTTCTCTGCCTCCATCATGGTTTTACAGCAAGCGATGATGGTGGCTCCTGTGGTGCAGACATCATCGAGGACGAGGAAGTGCTTGCCGGTGAGGGAGAGATTGGAGGATGATGTGCTGGCTGAGGCTTCGGCTTTCGAAGGGTCGTACTTCGGGCATAGCTCGAAGACTTGCTCCACATTCTGCTGCCTCTGCCAACGGTTCTTGTGGGTCTGGCTCTCCTTGAATGAAGTTCTCCTGACGATGTCGGTGTAGATGGGTAGGTGGGTGAGGACAGCGATGCCTTTGGCGATTTCCTCGCTCTGGTTGTAGCCTCTTTCCTTCTGGCGACTTCTAGCCAAGGGGATGGGGATGATGCCATCGATGCCATCGAAAAAGTTGATTCTCATGCCTTCTTGTGCCAAGAGCTTGCCCATGTCGGAGGCAATCTCCGGACGGTTGTTGTATTTCAACTGGTAGAGAACATTGCTGACGAAGGAATGTCCCTTGTAATAGAAGAGGGCGCAAGCCTTCTTGATGGGTATCTGATGCCAAAACATCTTTGCCATCTCGTTGTCGTAAGGCTTCTCCCAAGTGTCGGTACGGGGGAGGTGGAGATTGCAAGAGAGACAGATGCTCTCTTCCTCGCCCACCAATCGGTTGCCGCAGATGGGGCAGAAGCGAGGGAAGAACAAGTCGATGATTTTGGCTAGGATACTTCGTCGCATAGGTCTAGGTCTTCTTCCTTCATTCGGTTGATGCACTTGTGGATGATGTCCATGCTATACCCCCTTCCTAGGGCGAAGCGGATGAGTTTCATGCTTCGCTCATAGTCGTTCTTCGCCTTGATGGTCTTGTACTTGTTCTTCATCAGGGGGAGGAGGGTGTCCATATAGATGTCATCCTCCATCTCGTCGAAGATGGGGTCGGAGATGTCCTTGGAGATATGCTTCAGCCAGAGGGCTTGCTCCACCTTGCGTCGCCCCCACTTGTTGTACTTCACCTTGTCGTTGATGAAGAAACGGGCATATCGCTCGTCATCGATGAACTTCTTCTCTATCAAGAACTGCATGTTGCGGGCAATGGCATCCTCTGGCAGCTCCCACTTCTTCATCTTGTCGAGCATCTCTTGCGAGCAGTGCTCCGACTGGGTGCAGAGGGTGGTGAGCTTCAGAAGAGCCTGCTGCTCCGTCATCGGCTTCTTCGCACGTCTGGGGCGGTTGTAACTTTCGTACTCCATATCTTTGTGTCGATTGATTCGTCGTTTTGTGTTGTTTTATTCGCACATGCTAAAAGCGTCTTTCCTGGCTCTTATCATTCTCTTCTTTCCAAAAGAGTCTTCCTTGATTTCCACCTCCTTGTAGTCTTGGTTTTCGAGCATCAGCTTGATGGCATCGGCATAAGAAGGATTGACCTCAAAATAAAGTGTTCCGAAAGGTTTGAGTATGTATCGTCCTATCTTGGCAATGGCACGATAGAAAAGCAAGGGGTCTTCATCTGGTACGAAGAGGGCTATTGATGGTTCGTGGTCAAGCACGTTTTTTGCCATGTCTGCTTTTTCCTTGTTGCAGATGTAGGGAGGATTGCTGACAATCATATCGCATGCTGCCCTGTATTCTTTGATTTGCTCGTCGGATGTTTCATGAAGTTTCTCTACGGATTTCTCCAGTTGGATGACATCCTCTTGGTCGAAGACGATGTTGGGAGCTTTCAACTGTAGGGCATTCTGTTTTGCAACTGAGAGAGCTTTGTCTGAAATGTCGATTCCCATCACTTCACTGTGGGGGATGCTTAGGTTCAGTGTGATGGCGATGCAGCCGGAGCCAGTACAGAAATCGACTATTCTAAGTTCGTAGAGACCTTCGCCTTTCCCCATGTTAGGACGTTTTGTGTCTTGTGTGTGGAGTAATAGTTGGGCTTTTTCCATTTTCTCCTTTTCTGTGTCTATGATCCACTGGCACAACTCTGCCGTCTCTGGACGGGGAATCAGTACACCTGGCTCCACATGGAAGGTCATTCCCATGAAGTCGGTTTGCCCTAGTACATACTGCACTGGCTCTGCATTTTGCAGTCTTTCGATAATTTCTTCTAGTTTTTTGCCCTCGTCTGCGGATAATTCATTAACTTTGCCGCCAATAATGTCGGTCAACGTCATTCCGTACTTCACTTCGAGTACCAAGCGGACGATAGCTTGTGCTTCGCTTGCCTCATAGAGTGGGGTGAGGGATTGCCAAAGTTCTTGATATGTTTTCATTGTTGTGCAGTCTTTTATTCTGTGGCAAAGGTACGACTTTTTATTGGGAATGGGCGATAAAATGGAAGAAAAGTGCGTTGGAAGGACTTAAAAAAATAGAAAAAGAGGTTAGATCAATGATATGGAACAAAAAGAGATAGACGAAGTGTATATGCGCCGCTGCTTGCAGTTGGCGAAGAATGGCAGGCAGAATGCCAAGCCCAATCCGATGGTGGGGGCTGTCATCGTGAGCGAGGATGGTCGAATCATCGGTGAGGGATACCATGTGCGCTGTGGCGAGGGACATGCCGAGGTAAACGCCTTTGCTTCGGTGAAACCTGAGGATGAACACCTCTTGCCGGGGGCAACCATCTATGTGAGCTTGGAACCTTGCTCACATTATGGAAAGACACCGCCTTGCGCCGACTTGGTGGTGAGAAAAGGGGTGCGCCGCTGTGTGTGTGGTTGTGTCGATCCTTTTGCCAAGGTGCAGGGACGTGGCATCCAGAAAATTCGTGAGGCAGGAATCGAGGTGACGGTGGGTGTGTTGGAGAAGGAATGCCTGGAACTCAACAAGCGTTTCATCACTTACAACACCCATCAGCGCCCTTACGTCATCCTGAAGTGGGCGCAGACGGCGAATGGATTCCTCGACAATGAAGGCAAGGGCATGGCGATTTCCTCGTCCTTTACCAAGATGCTCTCTCATAAACTTCGTGCCGAGAATGATGCCATCCTCGTAGGGAGAATCACGGATGAACGTGACCATAGTCTTCTCAATGTGCGTGACTGGAGTGGCAAGAACCCTATGCGCTTGGTCATCGACCGCCATCATCCTTGCTTCGAGGGCTTGGACTTCAGCAAAGGCTCAGAGGATGTGTTGCGCCAAATCATGCAATACCTATATAATAATAAGGTGCAATCGCTGATAGTGGAGGGTGGAGCCATCACTCACCAATCCTTCCTCGATGCTGACCTTTGGGATGAGATACGAGTAGAGACGGCTACAGGTCAGTTTGTGGCAGGTGGCACGAAAGCCCCACAGTTACCGCAAAACGTGCGTCCAATCAGCCATGAGGAGTATGATGGAAACATCATTGACACCTATGAAAGAAGTGAAGAATTCAATAGCATACAAGGGCGTTAGCCTAATTCTTAATTATTAATTAAATTCCGATGAGCAATAGATTTACATCACGTTTGACTGATAACGATGATTTCAAGAGAGACGAGTTGATACGTAAGATAGAGCATGCCGTGGAGCACATGACGCTCTCCGAGCTAGAGGCTCTGTCGTATGATATGTTTACCAAGGGATATATCACCGACTACTAGGGGAGAATAAAAAAGTCCCGATGTTTTTCGAAAAACATCGGGACTTTTTTATCATTTCCTCGGGACTTTTTCAAAAGCACCATCGTGAGGTGCTTTTGGGGATGTCCTTATTCCGTTGGAAGTTACAACTTGAATTTATAGCCAATGGTCAACTGGAGCACATTGGTATAACCATCGCCATGCTTAGGCACCTTGGTGACACCGATGTTGTAGCGGGCATCCAAGACGATGTTCTGGAACTCGTATGACAAACCTACTGGTACTGCCAAGTCGAAGGTGTTAACTCCTTCTGCGTTGTCCTTGGAAACCATGAACGCAGGTTGGAGACCAGCCTTCAAGGCGAAGTTCTTGGCTACGTAATAGTTCAATGTGACAGGGATGTTCAGATAGCCAGGGTTCCAACTGCTATGGTCGCCCTTGCATCCTTGGAAGGAATAAAGAAGACCACCGGCAACAGCCATCTTGCGATTGAACTGGTGCTGCAACTCTGCACCGAAGGCGCAACCAGCTTTCCAGTCACCGTCACCTACAGTGGATACGTTCAAACCAATCTTAGGTTGGATAGTAGTAGAGCCAACTCTGCTCTGTGCGAAAGTCCCAACGCTAGCTAGTGTGAGGACTGCCATAAGAAAATACTTTTTCATAATCTCTAATATTTAGGTTGTTAATACTGTTCTTGAGATGTATTCTCTGTTTATGTCTATTTTAAATAGAATCACGTTGCAAATATACAAAAAATACCGATAGTTGGTATTTTAATTTTTAACTTTAAAGTTATTTATACATATTTTATGAGATTCCTTATGGGGTGTTGCAGTACAATTCAGTCATAAAATACTAAGTTTCTCAAATGTGTGTGTTTTGTGTATTATTCTTCATTACTAATTGTGAATCAATATTTTAAAAAGACGAACTGCTTTGTATGTTAACTTTTGGTTAATCATCTTCAAACCAAAAATTTGCTATTTCAAAAATAAAAGCATACCTTTGCTACCGAATTAAACTAATCTTTCAATCTATGAAGAAAAAGCTTCTTATCTTTAGTCTCTTGGTTTTGTTAGTCTCTCCGATGGCGTATGGGCAGAATCATAGTTTTTCTTCCTTTTTGGAGCAACTGAACGAGTTGCCCCTAGTAGGTGCTGACGCATTTGGCGACAGCATTATGTCCCCCAATATAGACGAGGCACAGTTTCGGGAGTTCCTGCCAAAAGCCTCTTCCGTCTTGAAAAATGGAGCGGAGTGCCATTGGCAAGGTGGTGGATACATTCGCAAGAATGGTTTTGTCGTTGCATTCTTGCAAGCACATTTCCCTAATTGTTGCGATGGCAATGAAAAATGGTTCATGGAGAATTTGGTGACTTGCAAAGTGCTGGTGTCCTATTCGCAAGATGGTAAACTGTTGGATAGCAGAACCGTTGGAAAGCGGAGCAGTTTGTGTGAACTGAGCATTGAGCCATCCTCGCTAGGTTTGCTTACTGTCGAACAGCGTACTCTTGCCAGCCCTAGGCAGCTTCATGAGTATGCGGATTGGAAATATAGTGTCCAAAAAAACAGTTATTCCTTGACTTCTATAGGAAAGATCAAGAGCAAGATGTTATGGAAAGGGCACAAGATTGTCCCAAATAAGTTCGTGCAACAGAATCCGCCTCTGACATTCAAGTCTTTCTTGAGATATTTCAAGCGATGGGAAGGAAAGGTTGATCTAGATTCCCTTTTCACCGACAATGGTGATATGAGACCCTATCTCTTGCTTCGCTCCTTGTTGACAGACTGGCAACCTTGTGATTGCTGGCCTGTTGACTTGCAGTGGACCCCATGCAGATATGTGGAAACAGACAGTCTGTATTATTTCTTCGTAGTCACGGACTGTAGTTTCACAAAGAAGAAAGTTGGCATGTATGCCGACAGGGTAATACTGATATTCGATAAGGATGGGACTTTGAGGGATGTCATAACGGTGAGCCGCAATGAGGATGGAAAAGTCACGAAGTTCTTAGATGAAGCAACCTTGATAGAAACTATGGGCTTATGAGGAATCGAATGATATAGACGGTCGGCAAGAACAGTCTCCACCATGATTTCCTTCCATCTGCAGATTTCCAAGATGGATTTTGAAAAGTTGTCCCTGTTTGACTCTTGTGGAATTCTTCGCCTGATATGTGAGGATATGAAGTTCATACATAAATCAAAGAAATAGCAATGAAGAAACTTGATAAGTATGATTACCTGATAGTTGGATCCGGTTTGTTCGGGGCAACATTCGCACGTCTTGCGCGGGAAGCTGGCAAGGCGTGTCTTGTCATCGATAAGCGCAGCCATGTCGGTGGCAATGTGCATTGTGAGCGTGTGGAGAACATTAACGTTCATGGCTATGGACCGCACATCTTTCATACTAGAGACAAAAAGGTGTGGAGCTTCATAAACCGCTTTACTAGTTTCAATCGCTTCACCTTGTGCACTATCGCCAATTACCGTGGCGAGCTGTACAACCTGCCTTTCAACATGAACACCTTCCATCGGATGTGGAACGTGAATACACCCGAAGAGGCTTTGGCGAAAATTGAAATTCAAAGATACAAGGGCAAGATAACAAACTTGGAGGAGCAAGCTCTTTCGCTTGTGGGCATGGACATCTACAAAAAACTGATAAGAGGGTATACTGAGAAACAATGGGGACGAGCTTGCACTGAGCTTCCGTCCTTCATCATCCGCCGTATCCCCGTTCGCCTGACGTATGACAACAATTACTTCAACGATCCCTACCAAGGTATTCCCATCGGTGGTTATAACAAGTTGATGGAAGGCTTGCTGGAGGGGTGCGACGTACGAACGGACACGGACTTCTTTGATGGCTTGTATGAGAATTGGGGAG
>ENA-ORNT01002756-ORNT01002756.1-human-gut-metagenome-genome-assembly--contig:-NODE-2756-length-10585-cov-2.256980_pt1 | contig 10585 bp, 15 predicted proteins | sample MGYA00242120_ERZ509032 | MGnify/ENA primary metagenome ERZ509032 (study PRJEB26280, sample SAMEA2338729) | human gut metagenome | biome: human gut; feature: human-associated habitat; material: faeces...
ATTTATTACAAAATCAGGGCGAGTTTTTAATACTATGGGTAACGAATATCGTGTAAGCGCTGACCGACAAGGGTATGTTCATTTTCCCCATAAAGGGAAAGCTGTTTATATCCATAAGATTATCGCACAATATTTTGTTCCTCAACCCTTTTTGCCTTTACTTAAAGGCGATAAGATGATTGTGAATCATATAGACGGTAACAAGAAAAACAATAATTATGAAAATCTTGAATGGGTAACTTATTCGCAAAATACTCGACACGCTTATGAAACAGGATTGGAAAAAATATCGTATGGTGAAAATCATCATGCTCACAAATTCACAATTCAAGATATAAAATTTATCCGAGAGCATTACAAAAAGCGAGATAAAAATTATAGTAGTGGCGCATTAGGTAGAATGTTTAATGTTGACCCGTCAACAATTAGAGATATAGTAAAAAGAAAAACTTGGAAAGAGGTAAAATAATATGATTAAAATTGAAAACATTACAACTTGTGGTTGGGAATCCGCTTTTCGTGGCATGAGAGCACCACTACAATCGTGGGCTAAGTCAGACAGCTTCTTCTACCCAGACGGCACATTCTCCCTTGGCGAAGCTGACCTTAACCTTGCAAAGCGTCTTGTAAAGGCTGGCACAGAGCACCGCAAGTTCCTACGCTTTATCCACGTTCAGATGGATATTATCATTCCCGCGTATGTATGGGCTGAATTTGACACATACAAGGTAGCTACTGCTCGTAATTCTTGCTCTTTTATGCACAAGGGCGTGTCTGAAGAATTTTATATGCTCGACTTCAATGTTGAAGCAATGACTTATCAAGACCCTGTTCACGCTGAATGGTGGCATAGCACGATTAATGAATTGAACCGTCTGCGTGAAATCTATCTTGATACTAAAGACCCAGTTATCTTTCAAGAGATTCGTAATATGCTCCCACAGGGCTTTATGATTCGGGCAACCTATGATTGTTCCCTTGAAACTCTACTTAATATGTGCAAGCAGAGAGCAAATCATCGACTTCCAGAGTGGCGCGTATTCGTTTCCACCATGCTTGAAAAAATCCCTTATTTGAAAGATTTTTACGAAGTAACCATTGACAACAAGTAAATAACGTGATACAATAAGTGTGTACTAAAGAAAGACAATTAGTACACACTTATTCTTTTATGTATCTAAATTTAAGGAGGAATCATTATGTCAATCATTCTACCCAATCAAACAGTTCCCTTTCCTCAAGAAGCTGACCTCAGTCGTGTCCGAGGTGGCGAAGGCAATATCCCGCAGTTCGGTCAGTCTATGCAAGTAGACCTTCCTCAACTTATTCAGATGCTTTCAGCACAGACCTTTGAAATGTTTACCAAGGCAAAGGTTAAGGTAAAGATTAAGAAGATGAACGAGGACGCTATTATCCCCAAGTATGGTAGTGCAAAGGCTGGTCTGTGTGACCTTTATGCCATTGAAGATAAGATTGTTCCCGCTGGCACTACCGCAGTTATTGGCACTGGTATTGCTTGCGAACCGCCAGAAGGCTTCATGCTCAAGATTCGTTCAAGAAGCGGGCTGGCAAGCAAAGGTATTATTACTGTAGGCGGTGAAATTGACGAAGATTATCGCGGAGAGATTAAGGTAATTCTTCTCAATACTTCTGGCGCAGACTTTACCATTGCCAAGGGCGACCGTATTGCACAGATGGAACTTCGCAGATACCAACAGATTGACTTCAACGAAGTAAAGAATCTAAGCGATACAGCAAGAGGAAATGGTGGACTGGGTTCTACTGGAAAGTAAACACATGAGCCATGATTTATCCCACACTACATTTCAATTATAACAACTCTGGTTACGCCGTCATTAAACTTATCGATACAGACCTTCCAGATAAAGAAGCGTCACTATTTGGCATGACGCTTGAGAATGACCAAGAAACAGTAGCACTCTTTATAAATCTACTATCCACATTTATTGCTCAAGCGGAAATCTTTTATGAAAAGGGTTGGTATGACGGATTTGACGATGGTCTATTAGAGTTTAATGACGATGATGAAAAAAATAGGGGAACGGAATGAACCGTTCCCCTAAATGAAAGGAAATCTATATGAATATCAAACGTGTAATTGCTGGCACATTAGCTGGCGTAACCCTTCTATGCGCTTCTGGTTGTAGCCGTCAGAGTACCCGCGTTGCATACAACATTTCAAAAGAAGCCGATAATTTTAACGTAACTCGTAGGCTTGAAGTCATTAACGCTCGTACCGACAAGCCTGTATTTGAACTTATTGGCAACTTCGCCATTGCAAACAACGATACCAACGAACTTGAAGTCACGGTAGAAATTGGAAAGGGTATTTACAAAAAGCATCTTGTATATCTTAACGATTGGACGATTTACGTTGTCGAAGATGTAAGTGGTGCTTACGTTGACAAGTATCACTATGAAGTCAACTTCCTGCCAGAAATGATTGCGCCCGTAACCATCACTTCTAATGATTAAAGGAGAATAACCATGACAAGTTATGAAGTAATTAAAAATCTTGAAACCTTATTCCAACACCTTAATGAACATTATTTTGAATCCACTCTCCCACAGCCCTACATCACCCTTACTGTAGGCGCAAAGAAGAATGGTAATAACCTCGCAGGATGCTTCTGGGATGACACTTATGTTAATGTCAACGATGATACCGACATTAAGTATGAAATTAGCATTGCTGGTGAACGCCTTGGTGATGGTATCTACCAGACCGCTGAAACCCTTATGCACGAGATGATTCATCTATACTGCAAGGTTAATAGTATCATTGACTGTAAGGGCAAGTCCCATAACAAGAAGTTCAAGAAGGCGTGCGAAGCCCGTGACCTTATCTGTGACAAGGCGCAAGGCATTGGTTGGGGTCATACTGAAGCAACTCCTGCTTTCTGCGACTTCATTCAATCCCTTATTGACGATGGCATTGTAGACCCGCATATCTGCGACTATACTCGCAACACCACTTTCCCAGAAGTCACCCCTGCACAGAAGAAGTCTTATATTTGCCCTTGCTGTGGCGTAAAGGTAAACGCGAAGGTAGATACTGCTATTGCTTGCCTTAATTGTAATGTAGCGTTTGATTACTGGGACATGACTGACCCAGATGACCCCAAGGTAATTACTGATAATAACAATAGATTGGCTTTCACTGAAGAAGGCTGGTATGGTCAGATGTTCGGAGTTGATGATGAAACAGACGCTTAAAACATTCTTCAGTTTCATTTTACGATATCGTTGCTTTAGCAAAATGAAGAAAACGGGTCACACTCGTTTTTTAGAATTGTGGTGTGACGGCAAAGCAGATAAGCCTTGCTTTCACTGCCCATATTTTATTGGGAATTGCTCATTACTAACCAATTCACGCGGTAAACGCTCAAAAGAAGGAGAATATTACCCATGAGAATCTTAATTGATGTAGATGGTGTAATGCTTAACACTCAAGAAGCATTACTCAAGCGTCTTAACAATCGCTACGGCACAAGGTATACTCTTGAAAACGTGACGCATTATCATTGGTTTGAGAGCGTATATAAAAATATCAATCCATGGGCTGAACTTGAAGATTACACGTTCTGGCACGATGAAGTATCATTGATTGATGGTGCTAAAAACGCCTTTAATTGGCTTCACCGAGAGCACGAAGTTTACTTTGTCACAGCGTCCAATGTATTCAATCCAGCCTTTACTGAAAAGATGGTTTGTCTCAAGCAAAACTTAGACGTATCTACAGATTGGCTCAATAACCACATTGTCATCACACAGCATAAAGAACTGGTACAAGGTGATGCTCTTATTGACGATTGTGCCGAGAATATTCATAAATGGAATATGGCTTCAAGCACTCGCAGATTGGGCTTATTATTTGGTCAGCCGTGGAATAAAGATAACGAATATAACCTTTATCCTCGGTCTTGGTCAGAAATTGAGAAGTTATTTACCTTCTAAAGTAACAATCGAAAAAAATAGGGAGCTTAAACAGATTTTATTGTTTAAGCTTCCTATAATTATATATTAACTTTTAGGATTTTCAACAAGCTCAATATTTACGGTCTGGTCTTTATTATTTACAATAGTAATGTGCTTACCAGTATACCCATCTTTTTCTACATTAACACCATAACTATCGCCAATGCTACTTAGCAAGAATGTCTTGCCATTCTCTTCAATAGGTTGGATTTCAACATTATCGGAATCAACAACTTTAACACTTGCAGTTGCGGGGTCTGTTACAATGGTTAGTACAAACCCATCTTGTAGATTGACTTTACCTTTAACCAGCTTAAAGAATCGACCATCAAGACCAACGCCACAGTTACCTTTAGCAACAATAGGTTCACCAACATCTTCGCCGTCAACTGTATGAAGTGTAATAACTTTGTAACCATTGACAATAGTAGTGGCAAATAGATTACCGTCCCATAGCTGACCACAAGTTGATACTGCTTTACTTACATCAACAGTTTTGGCATTAGTGTCGCAAATAACACCGTTCAATAGCTTTAGACCTTCGCCCAAAGCAATACCTCCACAGTATTTAGCCATATATCTTCTTCCTTTCTATTAAGCCTTATCTACCCAAGCCAAAGCGCCGTTTACAATTCCCAGCACCTTGCCATTATCTGAAGCGGTAAACGCTGGTAAAATAGCGACCACATATTTCTTGGTAGTGGCATCTTGTGCGTCAACAGGGTCAAGCAAATCTGTGAATTTATGGTTATTCAGGCTGACTTCAGATTTAATAGCTGTACCACTATCTGTATTACTAATAGATTTCACATTCATGATATTATTACCATTCATATACAGATTTCCAGTCATAGGAACAGTACCATCAGCCTTGAAGTCGCCGCCACCATCACCAGACACTTGACCGCCCTTCAAATTAAGCACTGGTCTACCAAGATTGTCCTTACTATATTCAAATTGTTTGGAGTTAAACAAATAGCCACCATCAGCGGCTTTAATTGTGTCAGCTATTGTAATCACTCCTTAATTTCGTTTTTAATAAAATTTATTATACGTTACCAAATAATAAAACAAAACCAACAGCGGTTGTAATTGGTGTCTTAGCATAAAATCTAACATATCCGTCAAAAGATTCAACCTCGGCGTTTAGACTATTCCAAGCCGACTGCTCGTTTGTTCTATTATTACTCCACACGGGCATAACAATAGGATATTGAGAAGAAGTCATGCCAGCTATGGCTACTTGCTTATAATATAAACTATCACTTTGTTTTACCCATCCGCTTGTTTCTAAAGTGCCATTATATCGCCTATTATAATAAGACTTAGAATCTGGGGCATTAACTGCACCAACTACATTATTTGCTATAAAACCAAGTAATTGCCCTTGAGTGCCAGCTTGGGTATCCATCTTCTCTTGCAAAGCGAGTTCTACTGTTTTATTGTCATCGGTGAAAACAGCGGACGCTTTTGTTTGTGGATAGATAATGTCAACACCAGACGCATCTTTCAATGTTTTAATATATGCCGCCATTTTTACCTCCTTACCCTGTTTCTTTCCATGTTCCGTTTATATTAACAAATATAGCTTCTACTTCTTTCCAAGTGCCATCAATATTTACATGGATTGACTCTGAATCTTTCCAAGTACCGCCAATATTAACTGGCGCATTGACAGACTGAGCCTTAATTACTGTGATACGCACATAACCGTTACCTTGATGTCCTGTTTCTGTTGAACCACTTGTAGAAGGCATACTTGTCTTACCATCTATAGTTTGTGCATCGGTTAAATAATGCTCTGAATTTAGTAAGCATCCAGTAGGATAATTAGCCGCTGTGATTGAAGTATAGACATAACCAGAGCCACCGCCACCCCCACGGTCATCATCACCAGAGCCATCAGGATATGCGCCAGAACCGCCATACCAACCACCGCCACCAGCACCGCCATAACCAGACGAACGATATACACCATTACCGCCAAATCCAAATCCCGCATAACAATCCGATTTCGAATTTGTGTTTTCGGATTGTGTATTGGTTTGCCAAGATGAATTGGAAACTCCTGTTTGTGCGCCACCATAACCACCAGAACCGTATGATTGTGTGGTTGAACCACCAGATTCACCACCACCATACATACCTTTTTTACTTGAAGCGCCACAAGAGCCACCACCACCCGCTACAATAACACGAGCATATAGACTGTCTTGGTCAATGCGAATATCAGAAGCACCGCCACCACCATTATAGGTGTTGCGTTTACCACCGCCATTAAAGCCGCCTGACGTACCGCCAGTGTTACCAGAACCACCAACGTATACATATAACGTAGTAGCTTTTTTTAGAGTAATAGTACCTGCTGAATAACCACCATGACCACCATAGCTACTGTTACTTCTATAACCGCCTTGTGCGCCCCAACATTCGAGTTTGTATATGCCCTTGGGTAAAGTTATAGTTTGTACAACACCAGTGTAACTATAATCTAAAATATCGCCAGTTTTGATATTTGCCATAGCAATCACCTCAAGGTGTATATTTTATCCATATATCTCCGTTACTACCCCCGCTTGGGTCAGCAGTCGAGATAATGACATTTCTTACTTGAGCAGTAGCATAATTAGTATTGCGCTGTGCAACCAACGCGCCTTCCAACGTTCCACCAGACTTATCAACCTTATCATTCATTGCGGTCTGTAACGCACTAATGTTACTATTAGCAGTTGATAGACCTGAATTTAGTTCCGATACTTGCGTATCAATAGCTGACAAACCTGAATTTAATGTAGTATTGATGGTAGATAATTCAGACGCAGTAGCAAAATAAGAAGCCTTATGCCCTTCAAGCGTATCTGCATTTATCCCCTCCACAGCTTCAGTTGAAGCAACATCGTAATATCTGACAATATTCTCAGGAACATCAGATTCAATCGTGACCGCGCCTGTCTGACCATTAACAGAAGTGACAGGATAAGGAGGTGGATTTGAAGTTGAATATTGCTTAACATTGTCAACATTTCCAAGTCCAATATCAGCTTTAGTAAGCGTAACCGCACCTGTTTTACTATTTACAGATTGAACGGGCGCTTCACTTAATTTACTATCAAGCTGTGTCTGCACATTGCTTGTTACACCGTCAAGATAACCCAATTCAGTAGAAGTAACCGCACTCACAGCCACTTTGCCACTACTATTTGACACCAAAGCACGATTAGCAGTAAGATTAGCGTCAGTGATAGTGCTTGCGCCACCAACAATTTTATCTTGCTTTGAAGTTAAGGCATTGGTTACTTCAGTTACATTGGTTTTAAGTGTTAAAATATCACCTTGCGCTGTTTCCATATCGGAATCTAACATAGCGATGTTGTCTTCATTAGTAGATACACGAGAAGCTACAACATCAATATCTTGTTTACGAGGAATATCAAGGTTATCTTTATATAAACCTAAATTCTTCATTTTGTTCTCTCCTTTATATAATAAAAATTTCCCTCTTTCACCCTAAAGTAAAAGAGGGAAAGGAGAAATTAACCAATAGCAACAACACGATACTTACTTGCTTCAAGAGTACCAGCAGAAGATGTATCGTTAATTCTAATTGTAATAGTATAATTTGTTGGATTAACTGCAATATCAGCCAACACCATTTCATTACTTGCTACTTCGTATAGGTTAATAAGCATAGCAGGGCTTTGAATACCATGAACGCTTGATGTAATTGTCCAAGTAAATGAACCGCCAGTTGCAGTTAGTGCTTTGTTGTATACTTATGAACAATTTCGTGCATGGGTTTCCATACAGGCGGTTTATTAGTACCAGCAGAAGTTAGAATTTGACCTTCAGTGCCACTATCAATAGGAGCATAGAAGGATGGGTTTTTTACAGCCGTGCCATTTAGCGTGATAGTGTTATTAGTAGCACCCGTGTCAATACCATTCAGCTTAGCCTTGTCGGCACTGGACATAGCGCCGCCAGTCGCAGTTGTAGCAACAGCCAACTTAATGCCATTAGTATCAACACTCAATCCATTACTTGCAACAATCTTAACACTAATTTTGTTGGAATTGTCAATGGTAATACCGTTACCCGCGCTATATACAACAGCCAAAGATTCAACATTTAGATAAATATGGCTTTCAGAGCCTTGACCTTCTTTAGCATTGATAACAAAATCAATGTATTCAGTGCCAGCAGGGAAACCAGTTGCGTCACTACCTGTCGCCGTTTTTAATTGAGCATCCTTAACAAGATAGTCCTTTGGAATATCAATAGGAGTGCCAACATTTTCCCCGTTTTTGGTTAGATGGTAAGTAGCAAAAGCGTCACTGGAAGGGGCTTCTGCTTTCACCATAGAGTAAGTATCGCCAGCAGGGATAGTTACCATTAGACCATCAGAAGCGATTGTAGCGGCATTTCCTACGCCCTTAGATAGATTGATACCAACAGTAGGATTGGTTGCTGTACCGCCAATAACAACACCCTTATTACCTTCTCCAACAGAAGCAACCTTATTATCGGCAGAAGATTGTGCGTTTTGTGCGGCAGTTAAGGCTTCACTTGCGGCTTTCTTTGCGCCATAAACAGTTGCTTTAGTAGAATCATCAGTTTCTGTACCAAGTACATTTGACGCAGAACCAGCGGGGTCAGCACCAATAGAAGCAGGAGTAATTGTCTGCTCTGCTACATGGGTAATATGTCCTGCTTCGTCCACAGTAATTTGAGCAACCTTAGAATCAGAACCATATTGACCTACTTCAACACCAGAAGTTTTATGCCCAATAGTGACAGTCTTATTTGTACTATCACCTTTAACTTGTGCCCATTTATTACCAGAGCTAATAGACACTGTATCAGTCTTAGTAGTCGCGTTAATTTTAACATCGGTAGTACTGCCTGTAACATCAGTTGTTACCGTGCTTTGTTTAGGCACATTAACAACACTAAATGCGTTTTGGTTGACTTCGCCACCACCCGCAACTGCATCCTTAACAGCAGTATCAAGCGCCTTAATAGCGGCTTCAAGTGTCATACCATTAGTCACATAGCCAGATTCAACAGGCACTAAACCATCAAGTGTCAGTTCAATCGTCTTGGTGGTTGTCACATTACCAGTAGCATCAAGACCAGTAATGACAGCACCAGTTGTCGATTCTTGACTATACAATACGCCAACAGGCTTCCACTTTTCGCCATCATAGCGATAAATAAAATTATCTACGCTATTGAAATAAATTTGACCTTTAACTGCGTTTTGAGGAGCAACAGCTAAAGGTTGAATTACTGCATTTTGAATTTCGTTTTTGTTGAGATTTAAGTTTACAAGAAAATCCACTAAAATTCCCCCTTTTTAGTTACAAAACGCCTTACCGCTAAACGGAGCAGAAAAGGTCACAATTACCTTATTAGCATCAACATAATGAATATCGCCAACAACCGCACTATTTGCACTATCCACTATAAACACAGAAGGGTACTTATCTAAATCATGCTGGATTTCCCAAACATCGCTTTGCACCCTTTGATAATGCACATAGGTCTTATCACTGTCTAACTTGAAGTCTTTACTTGATTTATCGCCTTCCAATATCACGCCATTGATAGACGGTTTATTGGATAATTTATTATAGTCACTTTCAGTTGCATTAACAATACCCATATTTGCATTAAGATGTGTCGAACTTTCACTCATATTGGTATTAAGATGACTTGAATTTGAAAAACAAGCATTAAATGTTCCACAAGTACCTTTTTCGTCATACGAAACAATAACAGGAGAACGATTTACCATTTATCGTCACCCCTTAAAGTGTTGGAAACTGGGATAGCCCAAATAACACTAACGGGCTTTTGTCCATTCTTGGTAGTTATTAAAATCTGAATATTCACTTGACTTGCAGTAAATGACATTGTTTCTTCTTGAGTTAAAGAACAAGACAATACTCCTTGTTGTTCAACCACAATATCTACGCCACTTTTATCAACTTTTCCTGCGCCAGAAGTAAACATAATATGAGAATTATCTAAATCAATTATATCTGTGTCCAAACAAACATTGAAGCTAAATTTTGGTGTTGCGCCACGAAACACGATGTCTAAATCTTTACTACAATCTAAATTACAAGTAACAGCCAAAATTATCACCACTTTTCTTTATCGAGTCCAATATATTTGTACCTTAAAATCTACTTGCGGTAATGTCTTACAAGTAAACCTTACTTTCCCATCGAAAGAATAGACCCCCACAATAGGGTCAAGTGTATTAAACGCATTTTCTTGAAGTTGCATTTGTTCCGTTGTACCTTCAAGTATTTTATTAACCATAGGTGTATCTGATTCAAGAATATCTACTACATCAACAGTTTGTTGTAAATCTTGCCAATTATTAGCAGACAAAGTGACAATCTGCTTATATACTGAACCGATATTAAAGCCATCAATCTTCTCTAACAACGTTTGTGGATATAGACTAACATACCCATTCGCTGTCTTGACCTTCATAGTAAAACCTTTATTTGCCATATCCATCTACCCCCATAGTATAGAATACCAAGGCAATTTTGACGCTGGCTTCTGGCTTATT
>ENA-ORNT01002765-ORNT01002765.1-human-gut-metagenome-genome-assembly--contig:-NODE-2765-length-10558-cov-4.774445_pt1 | contig 10558 bp, 8 predicted proteins | sample MGYA00242120_ERZ509032 | MGnify/ENA primary metagenome ERZ509032 (study PRJEB26280, sample SAMEA2338729) | human gut metagenome | biome: human gut; feature: human-associated habitat; material: faeces...
ATCCGTACCCGCAGCCACAAGCCGCGGAGCGGTTTCCGCCTGCACGCCACCGTCCACCTCAATCAGAGCCTTGGAGTTTTTCCTCTCTATCAGCTTCCTCAGGCGCACCACCTTGTCAACGGAGCCTTCTATAAACTTCTGTCCGCCGAAGCCGGGGTTTACGCTCATCAGCAACACCATGTCGACATCGTTTATGATATCCTCAAGCAGGCAGACCGGCGTGGAAGGGTTCAGCGTGACGCCTGCCTTCATTCCCGCATCGTGAATCTCCTGTACCGTGCGATGCAGATGCAGACACGCCTCATAATGCACATTCATCATCATCGCGCCCGTCTTTGCCGTGCGCTGGATATAGCGCTCAGGGTGTTCTATCATAAAATGCACGTCAAGCGGTTTCGTGCAAGCCTTTGCAACCGCATCGATTACCGGGAAGCCGAAAGAGATATTCGGCACGAAGCTTCCGTCCATCACATCCAGATGAAGCCAGTCCGCTTCACTTCTGTTTATCATTTCCACATCACTCTGCAGATTAAGGAAGTCTGCAGAAAGTAATGATGGAGATACCATTGTAGCCATCCTGTGAATAATAGTTTCTTTTGTTTCTTCTACTGTTTTTGATTTTTTAGTTCAAGCAATAAGCTTTCGACTTACCATTCAGGTTCATCACCCGGTATGTATACGCTATTGTGCGTATCAGATCAAGAGTTTTCTTGGCCGGTTGGGCCTCTTCAAAAGTAAAATGTTTCATAGGCATTAATTAATAATTATTATTACTTTCATTATACTAACGATAATGTCTGCATTTTATTACATACGAACTGTTTTTTTTTACTTTTACTTAAATTAGCAGACAAAGTATTTCCGTAAAATATTTGGATTTTCATCGTGCGCATACGCATATCTGCACGATAATAGTCACCGCCACGGAGGAACACGTCAGACATGGCTGACATTACCTCGCCCCACTGGTTGCCATTGTAGGTGGAACTGCGAACACCAAGAGTGCCGTTGATGACTTTGTCAAGTGAAAGCGCATAGAAAGCCCTGCTTGCGTAATAAATTCCTCCGAAAGGAGTGATCTTCTCAGATTTTATAATTACCTTTGCCATATGTCAGATATTCTTTATTTGAGTTTTTAGCAGCACTAAGATAAGTAAATTTCCTGACATATGCAAGCATTGGATAATTTATTGTCATCCAATGACTTGCTTTCTTGCAAAAATTACAAGTCTGCTAATTTAAGGTATAAGGTATATTGTATAACTTTGCAACTCAAAGCAACAGAACAATGAAAATATTGAATATAAGATTCAAGCCACGCCCGCGTCATATTGCGCTGATGGTGCTTTTCGCCATAGTCACATCGTTCAAGATGCTGCCTGGACTGGGCGATGCCTACACCTTCTGCATATACCCCAAGATAGGCGTATGTCTGTCGTCGGTTTCGGGCATCGTGCCCTTTGCCTTGGGCGATTTCTTCATCGCCATGAGCATACTCTGGGTTATAGCCTACCCTATCTACAGCATAGCCTATAAGAAAAGGGGAAAGAAAAAGACATTATGCCTGGTTGCAGAATATCTGATATGGGTGTATGTATGGTTTTATGCCGCTTGGGGGCTCAACTACTCCCAGCAGGACGTTTATCAACGCATAGGCATGCCGCCCGTGGAAGTGGCAACCGACGATTTTCTGCATTTTGCCAACGACTATGCCGACAGCCTCAACGCCACATATACTAAGGCTATCCCCAACGACATAAAGCAACGCGCATGGCAGAGCACATTGCAAGGCTACAGACAATTGAAGGATATGGGCATCAACCGCCCATTCAACTCCAATGCCAACGCCAAGACGATGCTTTTCTCACAACTTAGCAGTATGGCTGGCGTGACGGGCAGCATGGCACCATTCTTCTGCGAGTTCACACTTAACGCCAACATCCGCCGTCATGAGTATCCTGCAATCTACGCCCACGAATATGCCCACATGCTCGGTATAGCCAACGAGGGCGAGGCTAATTTCTATAGCTACTTAGTATGCACCGCATCTGCCGATAGAGCTGTGCGCTTCAGTGGCTACTACCACATTCTGTTCCACATGCTGCGCAACGCCCACGAACTGCTCGACGAAAGGGAGTACGACACTTACATAGGACGTATAAATCCCGAAATAATTCGTCTCGCCCAAACCGACCGCGAATACTGGCTATCGCTTCATAGCCCCATTATCGACAAGACACAGAACTTCATTTACAACCTATATCTTGAGGGCAACCAGGTGGAGGGTGGAATGAAGAGCTATTCGGGAGTGACAGGAATCATCATGGCGTGGGAGAAGTATAAGAAAGTAGAGAAATACCAGTGATGCGATATTTTTCACTTAACTATAGTTATATATTTGATGTTTAATCATTTACATATCTGTCATTCTGTCATTCGCTTCTTATAACCATCTATAGTTTAATAATATACAGTAGCTGACAAAAGTTTTAGTTAAAGTATAATCTGTCATTTTCCGTCAGACCACAATAAGCCCACCTAACCACATAACTCTCAGACACTCAGCACTATAGATAGCCCGACACCCATCAGCCAAGCGTATCAAACATTCACCACATAGAGAAAAGTAAGCTCGAAAATGCGCGAATCAGGCATCAAACACGCAAAATAGAATCGTAAACAAGGGAGATAGGCATCTTAAACAAGGGAGATGGGCATCATAAACAAGGGAGATGGGCATCGTAAACTAGGGAGATGGGCATCGTAAACAAGGGAGATAGGCATGATAACCCCATGGTTTTTAACCAATAAGTAGCATCCTTATTACCCCTAAGTCCTATTCTAATTACTCAAAAGTAGTATCCTTTTTTGCCACCCCATATTTGCAAACAACAAACGACAGCAGACCAATTCAGCATAAAGCCCAACTAATGACAGATTAGTGACAGATATTGTAAATATAAGCAAATCTATCACTCGGCTATATCCTTACAAGCCAAATAGTTACGCCAAATTCTGACAGAATGACAAATTATTTCACAAAAAACATTTCTACCTGTACGGTCGAAATTATTTCTGTCGCAACGGAACAATGTCAGCATATTTTTTGTATTTTTGCATCTGCACGGGGGAGGATTTTCCTCTCGCAGGCAAAAAAAACATATACACACAAAAGTAGATGAGATTATGACACTACAACAAATGGAATATATCGTGGCTGTGTATCGGCTGAGACACTTTGCCAAGGCGGCGGAATCGTGCGGCGTGACGCAACCTACGCTGAGCGCCATGATACAGAAGCTGGAGAAGGAACTGGGAGTGAAGATTTTCGAACGCTCCTCGCAGCAGGTCACACCGACCGCCATCGGAAAGCTCGTGGTGGAACAGGCATGGAGGGTTATCGCACGCGCTAACAAGATTAAGGAGATTATCGCCGAGGAGGAGCACTCGCTGGCGGGCACCTTCAAGATAGGCATACTGCCTACCATAGCTCCGTATCTGCTGCCGCGCTTCTTTACGAAGCTCGAAAGGGAGAACCCCGACATAGACTTCCACATAATAGAGATGAAAACTGCCGACATCAAGAAGGCGCTGAACCGGGGAGAAATTGATGCCGCCATCGCCGTAAGGCTTGAGGAGCTGGACGTTTATGAGCAGACATCCATGTACTACGAGCAGTTTATCGCCTACGTCGCCAAGAACGACCCTCTGTATGCCAATAAGAACATCAAGACTTCCGACCTGAACAACGAGTTCCTGTGGCTTCTCGACGAGGGCCATTGCTTCCGCGACCAGCTCGTAAGGTTCTGCAATCTGAAGTCGGCTACGGAGAGTAAGTCGAAATACTCGCTCGGCAGCATAGAGACCTTCATGCGCATGGTGGAAAGCGGACAGGGCGTGACGTTCATCCCGGAGCTTGCCCTGAGCCAGCTCTCCGAGCAGCAGAAGGAGCTGGTGCGCCCCTTCGCCCTGCCGATACCCGTGAGGGATGTGGTGCTGCTGACGACGAGAAACTTCGTGCGCCATTCCATTGCAGACCTTATCGTGAGGAGCGTAAGGGAGAACGTGCCGCAAAGCATGCTGACATACAACAATAGGGAGCAGAGAATCTGATTCCCTGCCCCCCCCGATTGATGTGAAAGTGTCTGCTATAGCTCTATGAATTTCTTCCCGTCCCGGATATATATTCCGCCTCGTGTCGGGTTGCTTACTGCCATGCCCTGGAGATTGTATATCCTGCCGTCTGTCATCTTGTCGCAAGCGGTGGCATCGGCTATGCCAGCGGCGTCGTCATACGTCTGGTTGCCACTCAGGAGTCTGCCACCCTCATTCTCCTTCACCATGATGTCTGCCACGAGACTGTTCATGTATCGTTCGAGATTGGTGTAGCCCTCGGCATCCGTCAGGTTTCCGTCCTCCTTGTTGTTCTTATCAAGTCCGTTGGCATCCTCCCAACAGTCGGGCATTCCGTCGCCGTCGGTATCGAGGATGCTGACAGAAGCGTCTGTCAGGAGATTTGGCCACGGGCTCCAGTCGGCGGCTGCTCCAGCCGGTTTGTTGTCGTCCTGCGAGTTTATTATCCCTCCGCTGTTGCCTGAGCCTGTCGATGTGGCTACGCCGTTCTGCGTATCTTTAACCATCTGCTCGTCAACCCAGTCTCTGCGTAGCGACGCTCCGGCATAGGCAAGAACGCGGTCGAAGGCGTCCTGTGCGGTATGGGTCGTCACGGACTCGAATGTCATTGGGGCGGCAAGCTTTATGGCATCGTCGCCGGGATAGGTGTTGTCGTTGCCGCTCTTGTCTATCTGGTCGGCAACGCCATACTTGAAGTTGTCGCGATTCATGGCATCGGAGTTGGGGTTGTAGTTTCCGTACACGTAGAATTTTCCCCACGTATGGAGCATCTTCTTCCATTCGTTCCAGGAGACGTTTACCTTTGTACCATCAACGTCAATCTTGTTTGTCGCCATGTCGATAAGGTATTTCTTTCCCTTAATCTCCACATAGTTGCTGGTTCCGTCAGAAGAGCCCTTCACGTCCTTTTCGCTCACGGCTATGCCGGTAGCGGTCTTGTAGCCGTTTGCTATGGACTTCTTGTTCAGACAATAGTCCACGGTACGGATGCCCGGAGCGGCAAGCCTGTATCGAATGGCCTTGCTGCGCTTCAGTGTGGCAGGACCGGGTTTGTAGTAGTTGTAGGCTATGTTCACGTTCATTCCCTCGCCACCATAGCATCCGTTTCCTCCCCAGTTGTACATTACGTTGTTGCGCAGGTCCATGCGTTCGTCGGTCTGCGTGCCGGGGCGCGGACCGAGGCGTGGCACACGGGAGTCGTGGTGGGCAAGCAGATTGTGATGATAGGTGGCTCCGCTGCCTCCCCAGTTGCCACCATAGCCATGATCTTTCTTTGAGTGGCCCGAAGTCTTCAGGCTCTGCGATACGATACACCATTGTACCGTGATGTCGTGGCTGCCGTATACCGAGAGACACTCGTCTATACTCCAGCTCACGGAGCAATGGTCTACAATGATGTTCTTGCGGTCCATGCCGCCCAGTCCGTCGCCCTCGTGCTTGTCTACATGGCGGTTACCGAGACGGAAGCGCAGGAAGCGCAGGATAACGTTGTCGGAGTCGATGGTGAACGGATAGTCGGCAACGCATATTCCGTCGCCGGGGGCGGTCTGTCCGGCAATCGTCACGTTGCCCTTCTTCAGCTGCAATGCGCTCTTGAGGAATATCGTACCGCTCACGTCGAAGACTATCGTCCTCACGCCCGACTTGTTGCATGCCCAGCGGAAGGTGCCTTCCGAGCCGTCGTCGTCAAGTTTCGTAACATGGTACACGGCTCCTCCTCTTCCTCCGGTAGTATATCTGCCGAAGCCCTCGGCACCAGGGAAGGCTACGAGCTGGTCTGAAGCAAAGCCTGCGAGAGGCTGCACGGAAAGTGCCACGGCTGCGGCACCCGCAAAAAATATTTTCTGTAATTTCATTTGTTTATATTAGTTTTCAAAACGTTTTTAGCTATTCTTTTTTTGCTGTTCTTTCTTAGCTATTCTTTTTTAGCTATTTTTTCTTCAAACAGCTTTTTCATGCTGCGCAATTATAAGACCACATGCTGCGGTTATATAATTTTCATGTTGCGAAATTATAAAATCCTGATGAAAGCTACAAGGAAAACGACTTTATAAATTCTTCATATATATAAGGATATAGGATTTTCACCCTATTTCCGGATTATTTTCCCCGACAGACGAAGCGGCGGCAGGCTCGGAAAGAGACCAAGACAAAGCGGCGTCAGACTTTGCCACAAGGGGGAAAAAGGAAAAAGAGGGAAACGGCCTTTCCAATCCGCTCCCCTCTTGCTATCATATAAGAAATATTATCATACGAAACTATTCTGCAGGAATCCAACGTGGGTCGCCGAGATTCTTGTAAGTAGTGTTCTGTACGGTAAAGTCGCCACCATCGGTTGCAGGGTTTGCCCAAAGCTGAGCTGAGGTCTCAGAAATCTGAGAACCTATCTCATAGTTGGCGTTCCATTGGAAGTCGCTTGTGTAAACCGTGCCTGTAGCATCGATATCCTTCATGCTGTTACCCTTTACGGTCTTTTCTCCGTCTGCCTCGTAGTATGCTCCGATAAGAGAGTTTGTACAAGCCACGGTAACTCCCTCCTGCTTCTGCAGGTCGAAGTATGGCTTGCCGCCAGGTACGCAGTTCCATATTGTACAATGGTCGAGAGTCAACGAGAAGTTCGACTGGCTCGTATTTGTCAATACGGAGCTGATTGTGTTGAGGGTAGTATTGGTGATGCTGACAGAACCCAAAGTAAGGGTCTTCTGGTCCTTAGTGTTTACTACGCCGTATGAACCGATGTTGGTCAGAACGCAGTCTTTGATCTTGATTGCTCCAACTGTAGAGTTTACGATGCTCTGGAAACGGAAGATACCACGGATTTTCTGAACGTTACACTTCTCCATTTCGAGAGAATTGAGAGTGAATGTGCCAGACTGATTCATCACGTAACCGTCGCCCGGATCTCCATACTTCAAGTTCAAGTTGTAGAAACGTAAAACATCCATCTGCGAGCTTTCGAAAGATACGCCCTTGAAGGTTACAGAAGGCTTGCTGTCGCCAGCAGCTCCCCAGAAGTATACCGACTTGATGTTCTCAGGAACCTTGATGGTAGAAGTCTTACCGTCCTCGCCCAGAGCAGTGAAGTCCATTCCCTGTGGGAACACAACGACAACCTTGTCTGTTGCTGCATTCTCAAGAAGAGTGCGCACATTATCTCCGTCGGCAACAGTTATTACCTCATATCCCTCAGGATAAGCCTCTGTGGTCTTGAACTTCATCTTGCCGCGAACGTTCTCGCCGTTGAGAAGCTGTACGGTATAAGAGGTCTTTGCCTGCAGACCGCCGATGGTCAAGGTGCCGGCTGCTACCTCGTCAGCTGTTACGTCCTTCTCGGAAACGACCTCGTCGTCCTTTATCACCTGTGCCTTGGTAATGGTCTTGCCGGCTGTAAAGCTTACAACAACCTTGTTTGAACCTGGCACAACCTCTGAGATAATCTGCTCCGCCTTGGTGGTGAAGCTGTAGTTGGACTCCGTGTCATCGAGATACTTCCAGGTAGAGCCCTTGCCTGTTGTGGCGCAGCTCTTGATACGGAAGTAATACTTTGTAGAACCCTCAAGTCCTGTCATGGTATAAGGAGAAGTTGTGATTCTCGCATCCTCCTTGTCGCCATAGTAAATGCTATGCTCAGTTGTCTCCACCTCGTCGAAGAGAGTGTCGGTACTGATTTCTATCACGTAGTATTCAGCATTAGGCATCTTCTTGAATGTAACCTCAGCCTGGTCCTCGCCGGCGCTCACACTCACCTTTGAAGAGTGGAACAGACGGTCGTAAGCCGGGTCTACATCCCAATCGTTCGTCTCAGTACAAGCTGTGAACGATGCACCACCAAGGAGCATCAAAGCTCCGAAGAGTGCGTTGCTTATAATTGATTTATTCAGTTTCATTGTAATTCGAAATTAAATATTATTTATGGATGAATCCATAAGAGTTCTGCAATGAGCCTTCCGACTCGTTGATTGTGCTGCTATAGATAGGCAAGAGATAACGGTTCTTTACAGGTGTATTAAGACCGCCGCTGATGAACTCAAGGTTCGCAACATTTGTCTTCTTTGTATTTGACTCCTTGCCCTCGTCGCCCCAGAATGTGACGTACTTATAGTCGGCGGCATTCTCAGGAGCCTCCGTGTCGTACCAACGTATAGAGCTCATGTCAATCTTTACAAGTCCGTTCTCGGTATATGTCTTGTAGTAGAGCTTTTCAGGATACTCATAGATCTGAGCCATATAGTCTGCCTTCATCTGGTCTATCTTTGCGCTCAGCAGGTTCCAACGCTCAAGCTCATACTTGCGCACGCCCTCACCAGCAAACTCAAGTGCGTTCTCGTCGACGATAGCGTTGAAGAAAGCATCCTTGTCTGACGGGATGGCGTCGATATAAGACTGTGCCACGGCCTTGTCGGCATCTGCGTATGCACGTTTGTGTACAAGGGCGAGAGCCTGACGGGCTGTCATGCCGCAGCCGCCTGTAGCTACATCCGGATTGCCGTTCAGCTCGTTCATAACCTCAGCATACCAAAGGAGAACCTGAGAGTAGCGGAGCTTCACGAAGTTGATACCTGTACCGAACTTTGCATTCTTGATCTTTGCAATAGCCTTCCAGTCGTCGCTGAACTTGCGAACGTCCCACTTGCCACAATAGATATTGAATGGCTTGTTGCCAAGCATGGTCTCCGTAGTAACACCGTTGTCAACCTTGATTTCGAAGTTCGCACATGTAATATCGCGACGGGTGTCCTTGCCGCTATGGTCGTACTTCCAGAAGAGGGTTGAAGGCAGCTGCACGTTGGCAGAAGAGTTTCCCTTCAGGGCATAAGCGCAGTTGTCGGCGAAGCGTACGCCAATACCATAACCAAGCTCACTTGAGTTGCCAAGTCCCATAGGCACCTCGAAGATGTTCTCCTGATACTGGGTGTCGAGTGTCTGACTGTTGATGAGCGTCCACTCGTTGTCGAAGCTTGGGTTGAGCTGATGCTTGCCCGAGCTGATTACTTCATTCAGATGTGTCAAAGCAAGCTTGTAGTACTTTGCACGGTCCTCATCGCTACAACGTTGTGTAGGATAAGTAGGGTCGCTATTCTCGGAAGCTGTTACATAGCCTTCCTTTGCAGCCTCGCGTATTGCCCAGCCGGAACGCTGGAGAGCGATTTGTGCAAGAAGAGCATGGGCATAGCCCTTTGTAACGTGCTCGGTAGTATAGCTGTTCTGACCAGCCCAAGGCAGATAGTTGATAGCCTCCTCAAGGTCGGCGATAAGAGCGTCCATTATCACATCGCGGTCGGTCTTTCCCGTGTTGATGTTCGAGAGGTCGTTCTTTGTAGGTTCTGTCTTGAAAGGCACGTCGCCCCAGTTGCGTACAAGCTCGTGGTAGAGCATAGCTCTGAGAGTGAGAGCCTCACCCTTATACTGGAGGAGCTGTTTCTCGGTCTTGTCGGTTGTCTGAGCATCTATACCGTTGAGTCCGGTAATGATATTGTTGCAATACTCTATGCTCTCGTAGATATGATCCCAAGCGTCACGAGTCTTTGCAAACGAAGCGTCGTTGTCGGCATAATAGTTGTTCAGGTCGCGTCCCTTACCTTCTGCCTTGGCATTACTCTCGCCATAGGCATTTGCAAACTCAACATCTGAGTTTGTCATGAATGTGTAGCATAACACCTGAGAGTAGGTATAGTCCTCACAAAGCAAGCCGTATGCCTTGTTCAATACATTCTGGGTATAGTATGTAGACTGCCAAACGTTGCTGGCATCGGTATCTGATGGTGACTTCTGGTCAAGGAAATCGCTGCATGAAGAAAATGCAACAAGAGCGGCACCTCCAAATACTATCGTCTTTATTATATTTTTCATTTTGTTTTACTCCTTATTATATATTAGAATGAAACATTTACTCCGAATACATACAGACGGCTCTTTGGATAAGAAGCATAGTCTACACCTGGAGACATCGGAGATTTCTTGCTACTTGAGTCAACCTCTGGGTCATTACCTGAGTAGCCAGTAATTGTGAGCAGGTTGTAACCTGTGAAGTAGAAGCGAACGTTGTTCAGGAAGATATTCTTCAGCAACTTCTTAGGCAGGGTGTAACCTACGGTCAGGTTCTGCAGACGCAGGAATGAAGCACTCTCCACGAAGTAGTCTGTAAGATACATCTTGGTCACGAGTACCGGGTTGTAGATTGAAGCGTTTGCATTAAGCTCGTTCAAACGTGCGATAACGGCTGCCTCTCCACCCTCGTAGTACTGAGCCACGTTTGTAGGATTTGCCAAAGAAAGACCGTTTGCCGGGTCGATGCTTGAATAACGGTTCAGGAAGTCTGAGTTAAGGTTGTAGCCCTTACGTGTGTCGTGGAAGAAAGAAGAACCCATCTTTGTTCCGTTGACAATCTTGTTGCCGAACTGATAGTTGAAGAATACAGAAGCGT
>ENA-ORNT01002766-ORNT01002766.1-human-gut-metagenome-genome-assembly--contig:-NODE-2766-length-10558-cov-4.408931_pt1 | contig 10558 bp, 5 predicted proteins | sample MGYA00242120_ERZ509032 | MGnify/ENA primary metagenome ERZ509032 (study PRJEB26280, sample SAMEA2338729) | human gut metagenome | biome: human gut; feature: human-associated habitat; material: faeces...
TGCGATGGTTGATTACTACGTCGGCAATGGTGCCTATTCCTTTGCTCTTGAATGTCTTGATCATAGAGCGCAGCTGTGCTTCATTGCCAAACGAGCTGTTGTAATTGCTAAACCAGTAGAGGTCGTCGTATCCCATTGAGTGTCCGTTGCCGCAGTTGGCGCTCTGCGGAATCCATACAAGACTGAAGTAAGGGGCAAGGTCGTCGGCCTGGGCTTCAAGATTGCTCCATCTGGATGCTCGGTATGAGTCCCAATAGAATCCTTGCAGCATCACTCCGTCGTAGTTGGCGGGCCAGCCTTGAGCCTGCATGCTTAGTGATGCCATAAGGGCAACGAGTGTCGTGTAAATTTTCTTCATGTTCTGTTTTTAGTTACTTTTGGATTAATTGCTTACTACTACTTTTCTATAAATTAAATGACTGCTTATCCGGTTACAACTACTTGCATCACGCAACTATATAAACCTAATTGTTTTATGCCCCAAAGTTACGTCAAATTCCATTACTGATGTATACAAATATTGTGCAAACGTGCAAATGGAATGCGCAAACGTTTGCATATTGTAGGAGGCTATGGCGTCCCCGCCATAGCTTGAGCAAGCTGGCTGTGCAGATTATCAACAACAAGAATACACAGACTAACTGCACAGGCTATGGCGAGGACGCCATAGCCTCCTACTGTTTGCTTTGCCAATTAACTCACTGACTTGAATTTATAATATTACCACTCCTAATGTTGGACGAACTTAACATTCAACATTCAACACTTAACATTAAAAAAATTGCATTTAACATTAAAAAAATTGGTTTCGGGGTTGGGTAAAACCTTTATGGGTTGTTTATATTATTGAAAGAACCTAAAAACCGCTTGATTTGGACCTAAAACCGCCTTGATAACACCAGTGCATAACCCTCCATTTTCAAAAGGACTCGTTTTGCACTTCAAAAGGGCCCCTTTTACAATCCAAAAGGACTCCTTTTACAATGCAAAAGGACTCGTTTTGCAACCCAAAAGGACTCCTTTTTGAAAGCAACCGAAATCAGTGCTGAAAATCAATGGATTACAGGACCGGAAAAAGCAGAATACAGGACTTTGATAAACCGAATCGTAGCCGAAACGGGTACGATGAAAACGTAAACAATATAAACAACAATCTATAATCAAAACTTTAAACATCTATGGCAAAATTCAGATCACTATGCGTTGCCGGCGTCATCGCCCTATCCGGTGCAATGGCCACCGCAATGCAGGCACAAACGGTGAGCCGCAACTTCAACAGCCAGCCTCTGAAGTCGGTGCTGCACGAAATTGAAAGGCAAACCAAAATGTCGGTCATAGTCAACGACATCAACCTAAACAAACGCGTTACTGCCAAATTCAACAAAACTCCTCTGCGTGATGTGCTTAAGCAGGTGCTCGACGAGTCGTGCGAGTACGAAATTGCCGACCGCATCATAACAATACACCCCAGCCGAAAGGCTAAGCAGGGGACACAGCAGCAGGGAAAGAAGAAAAAGCAGACTGTAAAAGGATGTATCAAGGACGAGAACGGCGACCCTATCATCGGTGCCAGCATTCTTGTAAAGGGAACAACCACTGGCACAATAACTGATGCCGACGGTCGCTATTCGCTCGATGTTCCGAGCGGTTCTACAATACAGATTTCATACCTCGGCTATCAGACCAAGGAGGTAAAGGCGCAGGGAGGCTCGGACATGACAGTCTTTATGGATGTCGACAACAAGACTCTCGACGACGTTGTAGTAACAGCGTTCGGCATCAAGCGTGAAGAGAAGGCTCTTGGTTATGCCGTGCAGAAAGTGAAGGGCGACGAATTGGCTACAGTCAAGTCGGTCGACCTCGGCACTTCGCTTACCGGTAAGGTGGCAGGTTTGAACGTACAGAACTCTACTGAGTTCAATGACGCTCCGTCGGTGCTCATCCGTGGTGAAAGTCCGCTCATTGTGCTCGACGGTGTACCTTATTCTAATATATCACTTCGCGACATCAATGCCGACGACGTAGAGTCTATCGACGTGCTGAAGGGCGCTACTGCATCTGCTCTTTACGGTGCACGTGGCGGTTCGGGCGTTATCACCATCACAACAAAGAAGGGTAACAAGGAAGGACTGGACATAACAGTCAACAGTAGTACTATGTTCAATGCCGGCTATCTTGCCATTCCTGAGGCTCAGCACGACTACAGTTCGGGTTCGGGTGGCCACTACGACTCTGTAGATTATGTATGGGGCGACAAGCTCGACATAGGTCGCAAGGCTTCGCAGTACAACCCCAAGACTTATCAGTGGGAAGAGACCGAACTCGTATCAAAGGGTAAGAACAACTTCCGCAACTTCCTTCAGCAGGGATTCGTCACCAACAACAACATCAGTTTGGGTTGGCGTGGCAAGAACGGTGGTGTGCGCACGTCGCTCAACCACGTCTTCAACCGTGGACAGTATCCCAATGAGGATATGCACAAGATAATCTATACACTCAGCGGCAATGCCAAGATAGGCAAACTCTCGCTCGAAGGCGGTGCTGTATGGAACAAGCGTTTCTACAACAACGACCGCGGTTCGGGTTATAGTGGTGGTGGCTACATATATAATATTATTGTGTGGACCGGCTCAAACTACGACATCCGCGACTATCGCAACTATTGGGTAGAGGGCAAGGAGAACCAGAAGCAGAACTGGCTGTACAACTACTATTATGACAATCCCTACTTCCTCGCCTATGAGTGTACACGCTCCAACGACTACGACAAGCTCAACACATACGCATACGCTAAGTATGAGCTGCTGCCATGGTTGAACATTTCTACACGTACCGGTGTCGATTTCTACGCCAGCCGTACCGAAACAAAGAACCCTATCGGACAGATTCACGGTTATTACGGTAACGTAAAGGGATACTACGGCGTTTCTAAAGCCACTGGTTTCAGTGTCAACAACGATGTTATTCTGGCTGCCGACAAGAAGCTTGGCGACTTTGACATCGACGGAATGTTGGGTAGTACCATATATTACTATTACGATGACAATGTCAGTGCAAACACCAACAATGGTCTGTCTGTGCCAGGATACTATTCGCTCAAAGCGTCAGTAGACCCTGTTTCGGCATCGTCTTCATACAAGAGCAAGCGTGTCAATTCGCTTTGGGGACGCCTGTCAGTGGCATGGCGCAATACTGTCTACCTCGACGTAACGGGCCGTAACGACTGGTCTTCGACACTTCCTGCCGATACACGTTCATATTTCTATCCGTCAGTGTCGGGCAGTGTCATCATGTCTGAATTCCTGCATCTGCCCCAGCCCTTCACTTTCTGGAAATTGAGAGGCTCGTGGACTGTGACAAAGTATGACCTCGACATCTTCGAGACACAGCAGGCATACAGCGTTTCGTCGAATGTATGGAACAAGATGAACACAGCCACATATCCCAGTTCGCTGCGTGCATCTACGCTGAAGCCTACGACAAAGCGAGCATACGAAATCGGTACACAGTTCAACGTGTGGAACAACCGCATCCGCTTCGACTTGGCCTACTACAATACATTGAAGTATAACAATACCCGTAAGGCTACAGTCAGCGCTGCCTCAGGTTTTACCAGCACGCTCATCAATTATGGCGAGAAGCAGGAACGTCGTGGATTTGAGATTGCTGTAGGTGCTGACGTGATTAAGAAGAAGGACCTCAACTGGACTGTAAACCTCAACTGGGCTTCCGACCGTTACTACTACAACACCATCGACCCCGTATATTCTACACAAAACCAGTGGGTGCAGAACGGCAAACGTTGGGACTGGGTGGCCGACCTTGACTGGGACCGCGACCCGGACGGCAACATGATACTTTACAACGGACTGCCACAGCGCAGCAAGTATCAGAAACTTGCAGGCTATGCCGACCCAGACTGGATATGGGGCATCAACACTCAGTTGCGCTACAAGGATTGGACTCTCAACCTGGCAGTGGACGGTCGCGTAGGCGGACTTGCCTACAACAAGACAGAGCAGGCTATGTGGAACTCTGGTTCGCATCCGAAGAGTGCCACACCGGAGCGTTATGAGGAGGTTGTCAACGGCAACAAGACATTCGTAGCAAAGGGCGTTAAGATAGTTTCCGGCTCGGTTAAGTATGACGTTGACGGCAACATACTGGAAGATACACGTGTGTTTGCGCCCAACGACGTAGTGGTTTCTTATCAGAACTTCATACAGAGATATGAACCATGGTGCGGAGCAGCAGCGTTCCAGAACTACCGTTCTACAACGTTCTTCAAGATTCGCGAACTGTCATTGACCTACAATCTTCCCAAGAAGATTTGTGCATGGGCACGCATGAAGTCGGCTTCGGTGTCGTTCATCGGTCAGAACATGCTGCTTTGGGCAAAGGAGTTCAAGTATGCCGACCCTGATGTCAGCTCAGACGACTTGAGTTCGCCTTCTCAGCGTTTCCTCGGTTTCAACATTAAAGTTCAATTCTAATTAATCCAGACGCATTATGAAATTCAGAAATATAATATGTACTGTAGCAGCGTTGGGCGCAATCGGTATGTCAACGGTTTCATGTACCGGTAAGTTTGACGATTACAACACCGACGACAATGCCACAACAAAGGTCACTCCAGGCATGATTGCTACACAGCTCATACTTAACATCACGGATATAGGAGGTGTGAAATATTCAATCTATCACAGTCTGCTGCAGAAACAGGTCGTGTGGTGTGAGGGAGCGCAAGAAGACAACCAGTATAACATGCTCAGTCGGGTAGGTTTCGGCGATTATACCGACTTCACCAACTGTCAGAAGATGATAATGGAGGCAGCCTCGCAGACTGAAGCCGTGCAGAATTCGTACAAGGGTCTTGCCAAATTCCTCAAGGCATACCGCCTGTATGGCATTACGATGAAGCTTGGTGACATTCCTTATAGCGATTCTAACGCAGGCGAGAGTGGCAATTTCACGCCAAAGTATGACACCCAGCACGATGTGTTTGCCCATATATTGGAAGATTTGGAGAGTGCAGAATCGCTCTTTGCAAGCGGTGCCAAGTTTGAGGGCGACCCTATCTATAGCGGCAACCCTGCCAAGTGGCGCAAGGCATGCAACGCTTTTGAGCTGAAGGTGCTCATGAATATGCAGCAGGTAGCCGACCAGTCGGATGCTGCCGACCTTAACGTGAAGAGCCGCTTTGCCCGTATCGCGTCGTCGGGCAACATCTTTGCAGGCAACGACGATAACTTCATGCTCGTATTCAGCGATGCTGCCGGACAGCAGTATCCGCTCTACAACAACCAGCACATGTCGTTCTATGCAACAAGTTCGTACCTCATTGAGCCACTGAAGAATCTCAACGACTACCGCCTGTTCTACTATTGCTCGCCCGCTGTGGGCAAGACAAATGCCGGTGTGGCTGCTTCTTCATGGGATGCATATCCCGGACTCGACCCTGCTGGCGACCAAAGCGTGAACAATGCAATACATGCCGACCTTATGGACTGCAAGCCCAACCAGCGTTATCTGTTACCCGCAGGCGAGCCTATAATCCGTATAGGATACATGGAGCAGAACTTCATTCTTGCTGAGGCTGCCTTGCGTGGATGGATCAATGGTAGTGCTGAGGAGTATTATAAGAAAGGCATACGTGCCAGCATGGAATTCATAGCTCAGTATACTCCTGCCGGTGAGACTTACAATCATGGCAAAGAGATAACAGCCGAATACATCGACCAGTATCTTGCACAGCCTAATGTACAGCTCAAGAGCAATTTTGACGACGCTCTGGAACAGATTATCACACAGAAGTATCTCGGTTCGTACCGCCAGTCGCTCGACTATGAGTGCTGGTTTGACCATCGTCGTACCGGATACCCTGCTTGGGAACTCAATCCCAGCACCAACCTCAACGACGAGCAGAACAAGTTCCCGATACGTTGGCGTTACTCGCAAGACGAGATTGACTATAATAAGGCTAATCTTGAGGAAGCGCTCAATCGCCAATATAATGGTAATGATGGTTTCAATGAAAAAATGTGGATTGTGCCAAACGCTGTAGAAACTCCTATAGCCGGCAAGATAATCACAGATTTTGGTAAGTAGTAAATAGGAATTTTGTGAACACCTTAAATCGGCAGGTATCTTATTTAACAATGGAAACCAGCTGGTTTAAGGTGTTGTGATTTTATGTCTAAATGTATAAATCTACTCCAATGAACATCCAACGAACATCCCGATTGTTTCTGCTCGGCATTCTCCTTACGTTGCTTTCGCTTGTTGAGGCACGGGCAGCGGTGTTGCAGTCGGGTAGGGCGTATGCTTTCAGCATGCCTGCCGAGTGGCGTTATGCTTCCGAATCGGTGGCTACGCTCATGCATCAGCGCACCGGCGTTAAGCTCACACTGGCGCATGCCGACAGCGCTATGCTTAAGATTGAACACGACGCAGCGCTCGGCAGCGAGGCGTATACGCTTCAGATAGCCGACAACGACATCGTAGTGAGAGCCGGAAGCGTAAAGGGAGTCAACTGGGCAATGGCACAACTGGCTCAGCTGCTGAGTGCTGCCGGGGGCAGACCGTTAGAGTGTGCTACGCTAAAGAGCAGTCCGCGATTTGAGCATCGTGGCTTGATGATCGACTGTAGCCGCCACTTCCGCACCATAGCCGAACTCCAGTCGATGATAGACGCAATGAATCTGCTGCGTCTCAACGTGCTCCATCTGCACCTCACCGACAATCAGGGTTGGCGACTCGCACTCGAACGGTTTCCCGAAGTGGCACGCCGCGGCACGCATTATCCCGACTTTCCTGAGTTGTCCGACAAGTATTACACGCCTGCCGAACTGAAGGCGCTCGTGGCTTATGCCTATGCACGAGGCGTAGAGATAATCCCCGAGGTGGACATGCCGGGCCATTGTCTGGCGCTTCTGGCCTCAATGCCCGAGCTGTCGTGTCGTGGCGGCGAGTTTGAACCGTTTCCCGAAGAGCGCCTGCAGAACGACCGCAAGCGTGCATGGGAAAACATGCTGTGCGTGAGCAATCCTCGTGTCTACGACATTGTTGAGGCTGTGGTGGCGCAGTTGGCTGACATCTTCCCCTCGCGCTACATCCATCTGGGTGGCGACGAGGTGAGCACCGTGCGCTGGAAGGAGTGCAAGCGCTGCCAGGCGCTGTATCGTAGCGAGCACATGACCGACCTTCATCAGCTGCAAGACTATTTTACACGACGTGCCGGCGAGATAGTACGTCGTTATGGCAAGCGTTTGATGGGATGGGACGAGATAAACGACCGCTGTGCTGCCGATGCCTCCGACGTGGTGTGTATTTGGCAGCGCGATGCCGCCGAGCGCAGCGCCAAGGCTTTGGGCAGAGGCATGCAGGTGGTGTTGTGTCCTAAGGATCCGTGCTACTTCGACTTCGGCTATGCCCGCAACTCCACCCAGAAGGTGTTCGAATGGCAACCCTTGAAGGGCATTCCAGCCGAACAGCAGAGTCAGGTGAGGGGCTGTCAGGCGTGTCTGTGGACCGAGTTTGTGCGCACCAAGGCCGATGTCGACCACATGCTCTACCCCCGTCTGTGCGCACTGGCAGAGGTGTTGTGGACCGGAGGGGGCGGCTGCTACGACGAGTTTGTGAGCCGTCTCAACACGGTTGTGCTGCCGCTGCTCGCCCGTACGGGCAATGCTGCCTATGCCGAGCGGTTGGATGACACCACAATATTCCGTGCTGAGTCGAGCAGAGCCAAGCTTCTGGCTGGCGCAACGATAGATACCGATATGCCCGGCGTGAAGTTCTACGAAAAGGAGTATGCCTACGACGGCGACGAGAGCACGTTCTTCTGCACGCCATATTCCGACCTTGAGGGCGAGCACTTCACCGTAACGCTCGATAGTCCGGCTCGGACGCGACGTGTGGCAGTGGTGTTCGACGACTCTAAGGAATATCCGCACGGTGCCGTTCTGGAGGCAAGTGCCGACGGCAAGACATATTATAAGGTGGCTGACGAGGTGAAGGGCGGACGTATGGAGGCACGATTCAAGATGCAGCGCAAGGTGAAGTCGCTGCGCCTTACGCTCACCCGTGAGCAGCAGAACCGTCTTACCATCAGGGAATTCTATTTTCGTTAAACAATAAGACATCAAACCCTATTATGACAAGAAATAAAAACGTAACTTTGCTACGTGTGCTGTTGGCTGTGGTTATGGCTTTGACAGCAATGCCGAAGGCGCACGGCGAGAGCCTGATAGTTGAAGCCGAGAGCTTCAGCAAGCGTGGCGGATGGATGGTCGACCAGCAGTTTATGGACCTTATGGGGTCGCCCTATCTGATAGCCCACGGCATGGGCGTGCCCGTAAGCGATGCCGTCACTACGGTGAACATAAACAGCTGCGGCACGTATCAAGTATATGTTCGCACATACAACTGGACTTCGCCTTGGAGCGCAAAGCCCGGTGCAGGAGCCTTTGAGGTGAGCGTGGGCAGCAAGCGTCTGCATACTGTAGGGCAGATGGGCAACCGTTGGCAATGGCAGAAGGCTGGCACGGTGAGGCTTAAGGCCGGCAAGACACAGCTGCGACTGCACGACCTCACGGGATTTGACGGCCGTTGCGACGCCATACTGCTCACTACCGACGGCAGTCTTGTTCCGCCCGACGACGCAAGCAGCCAAGACGCATTCCGTAGCGGCATCAACGGCACAAGCCTTGAGGCGCGTGATGCCGGAGAATACGACATGGTGGTGGTGGGAGCAGGCGTTGCCGGCATGAGTGCGGCAGTGGCTGCAGCGCGGTTGGGACTGCGTGTGGCGCTCATAGGCGACCGTCCGGTGGCTGGCGGCAACAACAGTTCGGAGGTGCGTGTACACATGGGCGGACGCTTGGGCGTTGGTCCTTATCCGCAGCTGGGACAGTTGCAGCAGGAGTTTGCCCCATGTCGTGAGGGCAATGCACAGCCTGCTGCCTACTACGAAGACCAGAAGAAGATGCAATGGTTGCAGCAGGAGCACGGTGTGAGCCTCTTTATGGGCGTGCATGCCGACGGTGTGACTATGGACGGGGCGCGCATAGCAAGCATTACGGCCCGAAACGTACTGAGCGGCGAGCGCCTGAGGTTCAGAGCACCGCTCTATGCCGACTGCACGGGCGACGCTACCATAGGCTATTTGGCTGGTGCCGACTGGCGCATGGGACGTGAGTCGCGCAGCGAATATGGCGAGAGCCGTGCGCCGGAACGTGCCGACAGCATGACTATGGGAGCCTCGGTGCAGTGGTATGCAGCCGAAAGCAAGAGCCGAGAGAGGTTTCCGCTGTTTGAATATGGAGTCGTGCTCAACGACTCTACAGCCGAGCGTGTGCTCAAGGGCGAATGGACTTGGGAGACGGGCATGAACCGCAACCAGATAACCGAGGCCGAACGCATACGCGACTACGGACTGATGGTGGTTTACTCCAACTGGAGCTATCTGAAAAACCGGTTGCCCGAGCGCCGTAATTATGCCAATTACAGACTCGACTGGGTGGCTTACGTGGCTGGCAAACGGGAGTCGCGCCGACTGCTGGGCGACTATGTGCTGAAGGAGGACGACCTTGTGCGCCACATGACACACGAAGATGCATCGTTTGCAGCGACGTGGAGTATCGACCTGCATGAGCCCGATCCTGCCAATACTGTCAGCTTCCCTGGCAACGAATACAAGGCCACTACACGCCACACCGTCATCTATCCTACGGCTGTGCCCTATCGTTGTCTGTACTCGCGCAATGTTGACAACCTCTTCATGGCGGGCAGAAACATCAGCACAACGCACGTTGCGCTCGGCTCAACCCGCGTAATGCGCACCACGGGAGCAATGGGCGAGGTGGTAGGTATGGCTGCATCGCTCTGCAAGGAGTATGGCGTAACGCCACGCCAGGTGTACTTCTATCATCTCGACAAGCTGAAACGCCTCATGCTGAAGGGCGTGGCAAAAGAGGGTGTAAAGCCTACGCAGGACTATAACGAGGGCGGATGGCTCAACAATCCGCCTACAATAAAATAATGAGTATTAGCATATAATAATAAGAACTACAAAAGAATCATATGGCTATGAGGAAAACAATCGTTATGCTGCTGGCAATACTGCTATTGCCGCTGACGTGTCTTGCCGGTGGAAAGAAGCAGGGCAAGACGTTTACCGTGCTGCAGTGGAACATCTGGCAGGAAGGAACTATGGTGAAGGGCGGATATGAAGCCATTCTGAACGAACTGGAACGGCTACGCCCCGACTACGTGACGTTCAGCGAGGTGCGCAACTATCGCGACGACTTCATTGCACGTGTGTGCAAGGATATGGCTAAGCGTGGTGTGGTGTATTACGGGTTCCGCTCTGACGATACGGGACTGTTGTCGTCTACGCCTATCACCGCCCATAAGACGGTGTTCCCGTTGAAGGACGACCATGGGTCGATATACAAGCTTGAGACGAAGGTGTGCGGACGCAAACTGGCTCTGTACACCAGTCATCTCGACTATCTCAACGACACGTATTATGAGGTGCGTGGTGTTGACGGCAACA
>ENA-ORNT01002774-ORNT01002774.1-human-gut-metagenome-genome-assembly--contig:-NODE-2774-length-10537-cov-23.599218_pt1 | contig 10537 bp, 5 predicted proteins | sample MGYA00242120_ERZ509032 | MGnify/ENA primary metagenome ERZ509032 (study PRJEB26280, sample SAMEA2338729) | human gut metagenome | biome: human gut; feature: human-associated habitat; material: faeces...
AGATGATGCCACGCTTGCCTTTTAACAAATTGTGAGTCATTGTTATCTTAATACTTTTGTTTATACTAACGACAATCCCCTACATATATCATTCTCTATATATATAATAAGGTGTAAAACCACTTTGTTTTGTTCTAGTCGTTGAAATCGTGCGCAAAATTACGAAAAATGTGCAATATACCCAAATTTTTTAACTAAAAAGTGCCGTAAACGTTTTCTTTTTTGTGGTATGTCAAGTATTCCGCTCCCTGCAGTCAGTATGATATTCTATTTATTCTTTGCAGATAATAAGCCTGAAACAGATATATCTTATGCTTATAGATAACGTATCTGTTGGTCTGAGGAATTAGATTTGTAGGGTTCCTGACATATGCCAACAAGGTTCCTGACATATGTCAACAATGTTCCTGACATATGCCAAACGAGTTATTGACATATGTCAGCAACCTTGCTGGCATATGCCGGCAACCATACGGAACCAGTTGTTAGAACCGATGAATCGTAGAACTGTGACAATTTAATCTATTTGTTCTACGTATTTAAGCAATACGTCTTACCCGGCAGATGCCGGTATAGATAACTTAAGAACCTTCTTATTTCTGTTCTTACAAATTATAGCCTTATTGCTGCAAAAATATCCTTTTTGTTGCAATATGACAAGGTAGAAGTGTTAAAAACAGACTTTTTTATGTGCGTTATTAAATTTTTCTTTCAAAATATTTGCAAATATCCGAAAAAAAATCTAATTTTGCAGCCGATTATTATAAATTTATAAATTATTATCTAATAAAGAGAGAGATTATGTTTAAAAGAATCGCTTTATTTGTGGGGGGGGCAATTCTCAGTTGTGGAGTAGCCTTTGCCCAAACATCCGTTACCGGTAAGGTAGTAGCTTCAGAGGATGGTGAGCCTGTTATTGGCGCATCAATCAAAGTAGCTGGTACTAATACGGGTACTGTTACGGACGTCGATGGAAACTTCAGTTTGAATGTTCCAGCTGGCTCCAAGTTGGAGATTACCTATATAGGTATGAATCCACAAACTGTTAAAGCAAGTTCTAACATGAAGATTGCTTTGACTTCTGACAACAAATCCTTGGATGAGGTGATTGTTACAGGTTATGGTAACTTCAAGAAATCTTCATTTACAGGTGCTGCTGCTTCCATGTCAACAGCTAAGTTGAGTGATGTTCCTTCACTTTCTGTTGAAGATAAGCTTTCTGGTAATATCCCAGGAGTTTCTATTTCTTCTTTCTCTGGCCAGCCAGGTGCAATGAACTATATCCGTATTCGTGGTATGGGTTCTATCAATGCAGGTAACGATCCATTGGTTGTGATTGATGGTACTCCTGTAAACTCTGGTAACTTGAGTGGTTTCAATGATGGTTCCACACAAGCTGGTTACAATGGTTCTGGTACCAATGCACTTTCTACATTGAACAGCAACGATATCGAATCTATCACTGTTATCAAGGATGCTGCCGCAGCCTCTCTTTATGGTTCACGAGCAGCTAATGGTGTGCTTGTAATTACCACCAAGAGCGGTAGTCAAGGCAAAACTCAAGTAGATTTCCGTAGTGACTGGGGCTTCTCAAATATGGCAGTTAACTATCGCCCAACTTTGAGCGGTGACGATCGTCGTGCTTTGATTTATCAGGGCTTGAAGAATTTTGTATATGAAGGTAATCTTGAAGCTGGAACTGATGAAGCTACAGCGAAAGCTTTTGCAGATAGCGAAATTGACGGCATTGCAGGAAAACCATCTAATGGTTGGGCAAATTGGCGTGACGTTCTCTTCAGAAATGGATCTAACCAGAATTACCAGGCCAGCGTAACAGGCGGTAACGAAAAGACTAGATTCTACAGTTCTTTGTCTTATGCAAAACAAGAAGGTATTGTTGAAGGTTCTGGTTTGGAGCGTATGACAGGAAATGCAAATGTAAGTCACACTTTCGGAAAATTCAAGCTCGATGTAACAACCATGTTGTCGTCTATGCATCAGCAATCTGCCGTTGATGGCGGTGCCTCTTTTGCTGGAGCTATTGCTAATGCTGTTTGGTTCTCAGGTCCATCAAATCCAATCTATAATGAAGATGGATCTTTAACAACATCTACAGGTGGTGCATATAATAAAGGTATAAATGTGCTTTACGAGAACCAACACACTTCAGATATAACAAATACAACACGTTCTTATAGTACACTTGCTCTTCAGTGGAATATCTGGGACAACTTAAAGTTACGTGAGAAGATTGCCTATGACTATATAAATTCTACTGAAAGTGTACTCTGGGATAAATATAGTAACGATGGAAAGAAATCTAATGGTGTAATGCAGCGAACATTGAATGAGTGGACCACAATGAATACTCAGACTCAGTTGAGCTACATTAAATCATTCGGAGCGCATAACGTTGATGCATTGCTTGGTTTCGAAACAGAAGCATGGCACAATAATAATTCATACGCATCTGGTACAGATTTCCCAGGAGAGTTGTATGAATTTTCAAACTCTGGTGATACATCAATGGAGAGTTTCAAATATGACTCTAAAATGACATCATTCTTAGGTCGTATAAACTACAATTACAATGATCTCTATTATGCAAGCGTTAGTTATCGCCGTGATGGTAGCTCTCGCATGGCACGTGAAAATCGTTGGGGTTCTTTCTGGTCTGTATCTGGAGCTTGGCGTTTTGGCGCAGAGAAGTTTATGGAATCCATCAAAAACGTTTTGAATGATGGCAAGCTTCGTGTGTCTTATGGTGTTAATGGTACTCTTCCTTCTGATTTGTATAGCTATATGAATCTTTATAAGTATGGTGAGTATTATAATGGTAGCAATGGTATGGGTATTGTTGGAGTTGCCAATAAAGATTTGAAGTGGGAGCAGAATAAGGCTTGGAACTTTGGTCTCGACTTGACATTCTTCAATCGCATTTCAGTAACATTGGATTACTACGTTCGTAATACATCCAATCTGATTATGAATCGACCAATCTCATTTGTACCAGGATATTACGATGCATCTTCTTTTGGTGCTTCTATGGCTCAGAATATCGGTTCTATGCGCAATCAGGGTATCGAAGTTTCTATCTCTTCTACAAATATTCAGAAGAAGGACTTTACATGGACTACGTCTTTGAACTTCGGTCATAACTCAAACAAGGTTACAGCATTGACTGGTGACGATGATAAAATCATCAGCGGTCTTATGATTCATCAAGTAGGTAAGCCATACTATTCTTACTATACATATGAATATGCTGGTGTAGACCCTGAGACTGGTCTGGAAAGTTTCTATATCAATGATGGTACTGAGAATGCTCGCAAGACAACTACCGATATTGCTAAGGCAAACAAGGTAATCGTTGGTAAACATGACCCAGCTATTGAAGGCGGTCTTTCAAACTTCATTAAATGGAAGTTTATCGACTTTAACTTCACTATGACCTATAAGTTGGGAGGTGACTCTTTCGACTACGCAACATGGTTGCACGATAATGGAGGTACCTATGCTCTCTATGGCGCTATCCCTTCTTATTACAAATTGGAAGACATGTGGCAGAAACCTGGTGACAATGCGAAATTACCAAAGTTCCAGACATATTCTGGAGTAGGTCATGTTTCTTCTCGCTGGTTGATGCCAAACGATTATTTGCGTCTCAAGAACCTCACTGTTGGATTCTCTGCACCAAAGGAATGGCTCCACAACTTTGGCTTGAGTAAGGCTCGTGTATACTTCTCTGCAAACAACTTGTTGACCTGGAAGTCTAAGGATCTTTATGTTGATCCAGAGACACCAGCGGATGGCTTGTGTACATTCGAAATGCCAGCTTTGAGAACTTATACATTTGGTATCGAACTTAGTTTCTAATTTATAAAAGAACGAAAAACAATGAAAGTATTAAAATCAATATATAAGGTAATGGGCTGCGCTATTTTGGCAGCCAGCCTGTCATCTTGCGTCAATGATTGGTTGGACGTAGCTCCTTCTGATGGTACAGATGCAGGTGCAGCCTTGACCAGCAGTTCAGACTTGGATGCTGCGAGAACGGGTATGTACAAGGCTTTGAAGGGAAACAGCAGCTTGGTAGATTACTATGGTCAGCAATTCTTCGTTTATGGTGATGTTCATGCAGGTGATGATTATCAGTATAACTATATTGGTGGTTCTAACCGCGCTAATTTTTACTATGACATGAACTACCAAACAGCATCAGAATTCAACACAAGTACTGTATCATGGCAGTCTCCATATGTTGTAATTGGACGTGCAAACAGAATCATTGCAGCTGCAGAAGGTGGAAAATTAAGTGATGCTGTTGAAGCAAAAGCAAAAATTGAACAGTACGCAGCAGAGTCTAAAGTTCTACGTGCTCTTGCCTACTTCGATCTTGTGAGAATTTACGGAAAGCCATATACAGAGGATCAGGGTGCATCTCTTGGTGTACCATTGGTAACAGGAGTGCTGGAGCCTAATGCAAAACCTGCTCGTAGCACTGTTGCTGAGGTTTACACCCAAGTAGTGAAGGATTTGACTGAGGCTATCAGCTCTAATGCTCTTGCTACAGAGACAAAACCAGGTTATGTAAGCGTTTGGGGAGCAAAGGCAATCCTTTCTCGTGTTTATTTGAATATGGGTGATTATGCTAATGCCTTGTCTGTTGCTGAGGATATTATCAAGAATTCTGGCGCAGCGTTGTGGACTCGTGACCAATACTTCAAGGCATGGGATGCTTCAACTCCTAATGAGAGTGAGTTCTTGTTCCGTCTCAATGTGGCAGGTTCTAAAGACAACAATGACTTGAATGGTATCGGTAACCTTCAGCAGCGTGATGGCTACAAGGAAATGGTTGCTACTAAGAAGTTTGTTGACATGCTTACTTCAGACCCAAAAGATGTTCGTAACGATATGTTCTTGCCAGCAAAAGCAGAAAAAGAAGTTGCTGTTTATGGAACCAATAAAGTCTTCCTTAACAAACTTCGTGGTCAAGGTGGTAATCTTCGTAATGTTACTATCGTTCCAATTATCCGTCTTTCTGAGGTTTACTTGACAGCTGCAGAGTGTGCATTTAGAAATAATGACAAGACTAAGGCTGTAGAGTATCTGAATGATTTGGTAAAGAACCGTACCACAACAGTGGCTTCTTTGGCTACAGTGGATAACATCACACTTGAGCGTATCTTGATTGAGCGTCGTAAGGAGTTGATTGGCGAGGGACAGCGTTACTTTGATGCTTTGCGTAATAACGAGACTATCACCCGTTATACAAGTGAAGCTGATAAGGGTTGGCACAAGACATTGAGCAAGGATGCTCAGTCTTTCAACCGTGATTACTTCAAGGCTATTGCTGCCATTCCGCAGGCAGAGATCAACGCCAACCCTAACATCAAGCAGAATACGGGTTATGGTGAGTAATCGCTGTGATGGAATATTTTAATAAGATAATATTTTTAATCAAGATATAGGAATGCCATGAGTGGCATTTTCTATAAATCTCTCGGGAGAGGCTGGCTGTGAAGCTCGCCTCTCTTTTTTTTGTCTTTTTATTTGCGTATCTGATATTTTATTCGTAACTTCGCACCGTCTAAAGTAATATGGCTATGGAAGAGATAAGAAAATACCCAGTAGGAATGCAAACTTTCTCTGATATACGAGAGGGTAATTATGTGTACGTAGATAAGACAAGGTATATTGTCGATTTCTTGCGTAATGGTTCTAAATATGTGTTTCTGAGTCGTCCAAGACGATTCGGTAAGTCGCTTTTTGTCTCTACGCTCCAGGCATATTATGAGGGCAGGAAGGAACTGTTTGATGGTTTGGCACTTGGCGAATATGAGAAAGAATGGGTGAAACGTCCTGTTCTTCACTTCGACATGAGTACTGCCAAAAATCAGACACCCGAAGGGTTAGAAGAGATGCTGGGCTACATGCTTTCAGAATACGAGCAGGTCTATGGACGTGACGAATTGGCGGTGCAGCCGAGCCAGCGTTTGCAGTCTTTGGTGAAGCGTGCCTATAAGAAGACGGGTCAAAAGGTGGTCGTTTTGATAGACGAATATGATGCTCCTCTCTTGGATGTCGTGCATGAGAAGGAAAGTTTGATGCCATTGCGCTTGGTTATGAGGAAGTTCTATAGCCCATTGAAATATCTCGACCCTTGGCTGGAATTTACCTTTATCACGGGTATCACCAAGTTCTCTCAGTTGAGTATCTTTAGCGAGATCAATAATTTGGATAATATCAGCATGTTCGATCAGTATTCTGCTATCTGTGGTATCAGCAAGACAGAACTACTGACGGTGATGAAGCCTGATGTTGAGTTGCTAGCCAAGTCTTTGGGAAAAACTTTTGATGAAACGGTTGCCGAGTTGAGTTCATATTATGATGGTTATCATTTCAGTAAAAAATCAGAAGATGTGTTTAATCCATTTAGTCTGGTTAAAGCGTTGAGAAGTAAGGAAATAGCAGCTTATTGGTTTAGTTCAGGTACTCCTGCATACATTATCAACACTTTACGCAAACATCATGTGGGGGTGATGGATATAGAACAGAAATCCGTAGGGGTGGATGATTTCGATGTCTCTCCTGAGCAGATGACTTCTGCTTTACCATTGCTTTATCAGAGTGGGTATCTCACCATCAAGAAGTATAACCCTATCTTGCAGAGCTATCAGCTGGATTATCCAAACAAGGAAGTGCGTGTAGGGATGGTTCGTTCCTTGGCTCCTAACTATCTCTCTCCAATATCGTTGAACAATAATAGTTTCATCTTCGACTTTTTGGAGCAACTATATAACAATAATATGGATGGTGCTTTGCAGAAAATGCAGGCTTATCTCGCCAGTATCTCCAATCGACTTGCCAACAAGAACGAGAAGGACTTCCAAACGGTCTTTTATCTCATTTTTAATTTGATGGGTGCTTACATCTTGGTGGAGGAGGATAGTGCAATAGGCAGAGCAGATGCCGTTCTTCACATGCCGGATACAATCTATGTGATGGAATTGAAGTTTGATAAGACGGCTGAGGAAGCTTTGAAACAGATTGATGACAAAGGCTATCTCATTCCTTATTCAGCTGACGGCAAACGAATGGTAAAAGTAGGAATCAACTACGACAGCCAGAAGCGAACCATTGGTGAATGGAAGATAGTAGAAGGGTAAATATTGCTTTTTGTTACTGTTTAAACGAGTGGCATTGTATAACGTTTTATCTCCATATTATTCGATTTTTTTGTGATAAATCACACTTTTGACGAATACAGGGGTAAGAATGCTGGCTGTAAAGCTCGCCTCTTTCCAAGAAAAAAAACACGGACAAATTGAATTTGTCCGTGTTATATTTTATTTATAGCAAGGGTGTCATATATATTGGCACCAATAAGGTCTGTCCATCTTTTTTGAAATCTTTCGTATATAATAGGTATCTTTTGTCGATTCTATCAGAGAACTTCTGGCAAAATTCATCTAGCGACTTGTGACTGTTATATCCTGATGATTTCACTTCTATCGGATAAATCTTCTTGCCACGAGATAGCAAGAAATCTATCTCATAGTTCTTGTGACTTGTTGCATGGGGAAATGTGTAATAGAACAGTTTGTTTCCTGATGCGGTAAGCATTTGGGCAACGAGATTCTCATAGGCATACCCCATATCGCTACTCAGTTTGTCGCTCAACAACTTTTCGTAAATGGTGTTCTCTGTGTAGTCTTTATCCCAAAAAGCAAGTGTGACGAATAGCCCTGTGTCTCCAACAAACATTTTATAGTAGTCTTCGTCACTATGTAATGAAAAACCAACATTGGGATCATTTGCGTGATAGGCGAAATTGACCACCATGCTGTCTTTCATGTCTGCCAAGACTCCCATGAGATTCTTTCTGCCTGCATCATCCAATACGCTTGCTACCTGGTATCTGGCTGAATTTTTGTTTAATTCGGAAGGAATACTCTCGAATAACTTGGCAGCTCTTCCTGTTTTGTCAATCTTTCTGAAGTCGTCAAGATAAAGTTCTATGATTTCTCGCTTTACGGCATCTGTTTTGCTCAGATTGTTGGTATCTAAGTACTCGTTTACGGCTTGTGGCATTCCACCTACAAGCATATATAGACGAAGGTTGCGCATAGCTTCTCGATGCGCTGCTCCCAATGGAACTTTTGCATCGAGAAACTGCTTGAGAAGGGGAAATGTAGCAGTATCGCCCATTGCCCATCGAAATTCCTCGTAATCCATCGGATAGAGATCCAAACGTGTTTCTTCGCTTGGAATCAAAATGTTTTCTACATTCTTTTTGATACTGATAAGAGAGCCTGTCTCTATGTAGTCGTATCTTCCGTCTGCTACTAGGTATTTGATGGCTTGCCGGGCTTGTGGGCACATTTGTACTTCATCGAAAATGATGGCTGATTTGCGTGGCTCCAAGATTACTTGGTAGATTGATTGGAGGCGTAAAAATATGTAGTTCAAGTCCATGAGGTTGTCAAACAGCTGTTTCACTTCCTTAGATGCTTGTGCGAAATCTATAAGGATATAGCTTTTGTATTCATTTTCTGCGAAAGCTTTGGCTACTGTTGACTTTCCTACACGGCGTGCTCCTTTGAGCAAGAGGGCTGTGCTACCATTTCTCTCTCGCTTCCATTCGAGCATTTTGTCGTACACTTTTCTTTTAAATGTTCTTTTTCTCATAACTTGCTGATTTTGAGCGCAAAGATACATATAAGTTCCAAATCCCCCAAATGTTTTTTGTTAAAATGTTCCAAATCCCCCAAATATTTTTGCTTGAAATGTTCCAAATCCCCCAAATGTTTATCTTTTAATCGGGATGAGGAAAACTTTCCAAGAAAAAAAACACGGACAAATTGAATTTGTCCGGACAAATTTGTCCGGTATGATATAAATCGCTGACTATGAGAAGATTATGAAGCTGCCGGACAAACAACCGGACAAATTCAATTTGTCCGTGTTATATTTTTGGGGCATAAACACAGCTTTGTCATGGTGCAAACTATGACTTATGCTCCAGAAAACGGTGAGTTGAGGGGAAGAAAACTATGAGTTGTATTTGTTAACACTTTGCGAGAACTGGTCTGTTATGGAGAAAAATGACAGTTGGATGCAATATTATCCCTTGTTTCTTGTTATTATGATATACAAACTGTTGTGGAAATGAAAAAGAAAATAGTTATATTGATGGTGCTGCTGCTTGCTGTTGTGGGAGCAAAGGCACAGGAAGTGGAGAATCCGGTAGGCAGATTCTCGGTAATTCCTCGTATTGGTGTATCTCTGGCTAACTGGAGCGGGTTGACTCTGGAAACTTTGGAGGGAACCTCGCTAGAGTCTAAGTATCAGGCAGGATTCATGGGTGGCGCAGATGTGGAATATCGCATAAATAAGAGCCTGGGTATTACGCTGGGTGCTTATTATGCCCGACAGGGTATGCGCTTCCCTGACTGTGAGTTGACTGAGAATGCTGAAAAAGGGGAATATACAGGTATTAAGAATCATCATGTGAACCTCGATTATATCCAGGTACCGCTCATGCTGAAAGCCTATCTTGTAGAGGGTTTGTCGGTGAATGCAGGCGTTCAGGTGGGATTCCTTTGTGGTGACGGCAAGGTTAAAAGAGAGGAAACCGACCTTCAGAAGGACAAGAACGGGTCTATTACATACAAGAATATGCAGGAAACCGAAGCTCTTTGGCCTGCCAAGAAGGTGGATGTAGCCATTCCTTTGGGCTTGAGCTATGAATATATGAACGTGATTCTGGATGCCCGTTACAACGTGAGCCTGACGAAGGCTAGCAAGGGTGATTGGGATAACTGTAAGAACAAGGCTCTGACCTTTACCGTGGGTTATCGTTTTACATTATAAAAGAATATTTGGATAGAAATAAGAAAAGCCTCAAATCCGCAAAGGATTTGAGGCTTTTACCTTATCTGATAATCAGATGATTCTATGATTCTTTATCCAACCTGGCTTCCTGGCTTAACCTTGCCAAGGAGAGAAGTTACGTTCAATGAGCCGTCGAAGTTGACAGCACTCAGAATCATACCCTGACTCTCGATGCCCATCATCTTGCGAGGAGCAAAGTTGGCTACGAACAATACGTCCTTGCCGATCAGCTGCTCTGGCTCGTAGTATGCTGCAATACCTGAGCAGATGGTGCGCTCTACGCCAGAACCATCATCGATAGTGAACTTCAGGAGCTTCTTTGACTTCTTCACTTTCTCGCAGTTCAGAATATGACCTACGCGGATATCGAGCTTCTCGAAATCATCAAAGCTAACCTCTGGCTTGATAGGAGCTGCCTGGTAAGAAGCCTCCTCGTTGGCCTTCTTGGTGTCAGCGAGCTTCTGGAGCTGTCTTTCGATAACCTCATCCTCAATCTTCTCGAAGAGCAATTCTGGCTCACCGAGCTGGGTACCAGCCTTGAGCAGATCTGTGCTGCCGAGCTGAGTCCACTCGAAGTTAGGCATATTGATCATCTTGCGGAGCTTCTCTGAAGAGAATGGCAAGAATGGCTCGAAGGCGA
>ENA-ORNT01002778-ORNT01002778.1-human-gut-metagenome-genome-assembly--contig:-NODE-2778-length-10526-cov-14.473307_pt1 | contig 10526 bp, 9 predicted proteins | sample MGYA00242120_ERZ509032 | MGnify/ENA primary metagenome ERZ509032 (study PRJEB26280, sample SAMEA2338729) | human gut metagenome | biome: human gut; feature: human-associated habitat; material: faeces...
AAGCCGATATGGAAGCAGTCATGGCCTGCGAGCCGGACATCATCTTTATCGGCGGACGCCTGTCCAAATCCTATGATGCTCTGTGCGAGATCGCACCCGTTGTTTTCCTTGCGACCGACGCCGAAAAGGGCGTTGTGGAAAGCACCCGTGAAAACGCCATGACCATCGCTTCTATCTTTGGTCTGGAAGATCGGGTGGAAAGCCTGATGGCGGACTTTGACAGCCGCATTGACGCACTGAAGGTCTTTGCGGAGGGAAAGACTGCCATCGTCGGCATGACCACCAGCGGCAGCTTCAATGTTCTGGGCAACGATGGCCGCTGCTCCATCATCGGCAAGGAGATCGGATTTGAGAACATCGGCGTGGATGCCAACATCGATACCTCGACCCACGGCAACGAGGCTTCCTTTGAATTCATTGTGGACAAAAACCCCGACTACATCTTTGCGATGGACCGCGATGCCGCCATTGGCACCGATGGCGCACAGCTGGCACAGGAGATTCTGGAAAACGAGCTGGTGGAAAGCACGGATGCCTACAAGAACGGCCACATCGTTTATCTGGCACACCCGAATGTCTGGTACACCGCAGAGGGCGGCATTCAGGCACTGAGCGAAATGCTGAGCGATCTGGAAAACGCACTGCTGTGATTTTTTCAAAATTCTTCTTGCAATTTTGAAAAAACTCCGGTATAATACCTTCCGTTAAGAATACAAAAAGCCGGCTTACAAAGCGTGAAATCCTGAGGGAAAGCTACCCCTCAACGATTTCACGCTTTTTTGTTTGCCCGAAAAAGGAGGACCTATGAATCCGAAAAACAAACTGGCGGAAATGCCCATCCGCCCCCTGCTGTACACTATGGCGGTACCGCTGATGCTGTCGCTGCTCATCCAATCGCTATACAACATCGTGGATAGCATTTTTGTGGCACGGCTGTCGGAAACGGCCTTGACTGCCGCCTCTCTTGTATATGCCATCCAGTTTTTGATGATCGCCATTGGCGTGGGCACTGCCGTTGGTCTGAACGCCCTGCTCTCTCGCAAACTGGGGCAGAAAAAGCCGGAGGAAGCCTGCCGTGCCGCCACCACCGGGCTGTTTCTGATGCTGGGCACTTCGCTGGTGTTTACGCTGGTGGGGCTGCTGTTCTCGAACCGGATCGCTGCCGCCCTGACCAACGATCCCGAATTGCAGCAGCTCTGCCGGGAATACCTCTCGGTGAACCTCGTGTTCTGCTGGGGCATCTTTTTGCAGACCTACGGGCAGCGGCTTTTGCAGGCCGTGGGTGACACGGTGCTGTCTATGGTCTCCCTCATCATCGGCGCAGTGGTCAACATTATTCTCGACCCCATTATGATCTTCGGTCTGCTGGGCTGCCCGGCCATGGGCATCCGGGGCGCAGCCATTGCCACCGTCATCGGGCAGCTCATCGGCGCAGCGGCGGCGCTATGGTTCAATCGGGTCAAAAACCCGGTCATCCATGTCCGACTGAAGGGCTATCGCTTTTTGTGGCAGGATGTGGCCGACATCTACCGGGTGGGTCTGCCCACCATCGTGATGCAGGCCATTGGCAGCGTGATGACCTTTGCGGTCAACGGCATTCTGCTGGGGGTGTCCTCCACGGCGGTAGCGTTCTTCGGCATCTACTATAAGCTGCAAAACTTCCTGATGATGCCGGTGAATGGTCTGGGACAGGCAGCCATCCCGGTGGTGGGCTTCAACTATGGCAGTGGGCAGTCCGACCGGGTAAAGCAGGCATGGAAGGTGCTGCTGCCCACCGGCGTGGTGTTTGCCCTGTGCGGCACGGCGGTGTTTCTGCTGTTCCCGGCGCAGCTGCTGGGGCTGTTCTCTGCCAGTGACGAGATGCTGGCTTTCGGTGTGCCTGCCCTGCGCATCATTTCGGTAACTTTCCTGTTTGCGGTCATCACCATATTGTGCGGCTACTTTGCCTCCGGCCTTGGCAACGGCGTGGTCAATATGATCGGCGCTGCCTTGCGGCAGCTGGTGGTGCTGGTGCCCTGCCTGTGGCTCCTTATCCGCACCATGGGCATCGAAAAAGCGTGGTTTGCGTTCTGGGTGTCGGAAGTAGTGGCCTGCGCTTACAGTCTGTGGGCAACGAAAAAAGAACTGCGGAATAAGGGGAAATAAGGAAAAACAAAAACAGGGTGTGCCCCTGAATAGGACACACCCTGCCAAAATCCACATACGATAACGATATGTACAACAGGGCGTTCCCCGTCGGGAACGCTCTGTTTCTCTTTGCTGGTAGTATGATGAGCCTGCTCCGCCTGCCAAGGCAAGCTCGCGTTTGCGCAGCACAGCGGAGCAATGAAAGCCCCAGTGGGGCTTTTAAGCGACCGAACGGTCTTGCGTTAGCAAGATGGAGGGGCTTCGCCCCGACAAGTGACCGCTGGCCTTCCTCGCTGTTCCAGCAGGCAAGGATAGCTGGGTAGAATGCCCGTGCCAGACGGTCAATGACTTCATCGGGATAAGGGGAAGTGTTTGTGGACTTTTTCTTTTTGTTCAAACGCACGCTCCTTTGGACATCGGTAAACAGCATACCATGTGCCTGTTGTTATGCTGTCTGGTCTTTAACATCTGCGAGTGCGGCTTCCAGAGAAGCAAGGTAGTCCTTGTGCTTGTGAATGATCTCCAGAATCACATCACGCTGTGCATTATCGGGCATCTGCTCCAACTGGTAGCTGAACGAAATGCGGAAACGAGTAGTGAGTTCTTCCAACGCCACATACTCGTACCGTACATCCTCCGGGTAAGCATCGCTGTCGTAAACCGATTCAAACTTTCGGAATGGCATGACAGGCGCTTTGCCCGGAACGCGGATCACACCGTCAGCGTCAGGCGTCGGTTCCACCTTCAGCTCCGGGTGCAGAATATCCTGCAAAGTTTGTGCCCGGTCATGGTAGGCCGTCCTGGCAAGGCGGTGCATATCAGCTTTGGACACTTTCGTCTGTCCGGACAGGATGCTCTGCTTTAAGCCCGGTATCAGTTCTTCCGCAATCTCCACGCCTTTCATATACTTCGAGGCGCGGATAACGGTGTCCTTGCTCACTCCGTTTTCTTCTGCGATTCGGTCGCAGGTTTTGCTGTTGTCGATCAAGTTCGCTTTTAGCGAACTTGATTTTGCATCGCTGCTCTTGCAATCACCGCCGTGCGCGGCTTTTTCGGCTTCATACTGTTTGCCCATCAGGTAGTACTTCTGCTCCGGGGTTAAATTGCGCCGCCCCAACTGGTTCTTACAAATCCAAGCGAGGACTTCTTCTCTGCTTTCAAATGGGAGCGGCATGGTGGAGAAATAAATCTCCGGGTGCTTCTGGAGGATGGCATAACGATTGTGTCCGTCAATAAGGGTATTACCCCAGACGATCAAAGGAGAGATCAGCTTGCCTTCTTTCAAGATGTTTTCTTCAAGCTGCTTAAATTCATCATCAGTCAACGGCGGAATCTGGGACTGGAACTCCGGGTCGATTTTCAGATTGATCATACGCACACTCCTTTATCTCTCCTGCTGCGTCTGTTCTTCCTCCCGGAAAAAGGACGCAACATTCTGCTTTGCGGTTTTCAGTTTGAGCAGTTCCTCTTTAGCTTCCTTGTACTGCTCGTAGAACTTTGCCTTTTCGGATGCCAGCTGCGCATACTCGACTTCCAGCTTTTTCGGGCTGGGCAGCTTGGTGATGTCGTTTGCCTTGAAATAGGCTGCTGCCACCCGGTATGCTGTCAGCTCTGCACGATGCTGTTCCTCAAAGACTGCGGGGCGCTTGGCGGTCTTTAACTGCTGGGCAACATTCTTGGTGCTGGTGTAGGCTGCGATGTGATAGCGCAGCTCATTGTTGGTCTTCATGCGACCTTCGAGGTCTTTCACCACCGCCAGCGAGTCGTGATACTTGGCTTCCAGTTTGGCGATGCGCTGGTTCAAGGTGTCCTCGTCGGTCAAGCCCTTTTCCTGCAGAAGCTTCACGGTCTGTGCCATAATTTTGAGATTGTGTTTCGTGAGCCAACGCTTATAGCCGATGCCCTTGTCCTCGATCATCCTCGACTGGATGTCGATCAGTTTCCCGATGGCATCCTGCTTGAACTGCACCTTAGGTTTGCGTTCGGCGTTTGCCTGCAACGTGGCAAGCACTGCCGCCTTATCGAACTTGTCACCGAGATGTTTCGCTCGTATGAACTTTGTTCTTCCAGCAGGTAGATAACTTAGGCACCCACGGCTTTCCTTGACGGCAATACCATACTGCTGCAAGAGCCTGTCGGAAAAATCTTCAAAGCTCGTGGCACGGTACAGCACTGAAGAAATCTGTTTCCGCAGGGTATCTTTTACGGTTTCAAACTTCTTCTGCCGGGGCTGCTGTCCGGCTACGGTAAGGGCGGCGTTTGCAAGGTCGAGCTTCTGCTGCCCACGCCTGCGCGCCCAATACTCCGCTTCGCTTACGCGCTCTTTCGAGCCGTTGAGCAGGTCAATCTGGTACAGTCCGGCACCCTCGCACAGCTCCATGACCTCGACACGCAAATGCCGCATGGTCTGGGCTGTGCTGGAGTGTTTCATGCCCTCTAGCCAGTCGCGGGGCTTCTGCATATAGGGCTTGCGCTCCACCTCTCGTGTTCGGATGCTGCCAATCACGATGTGGACATGGATATTTCCCGAATGGTTGTGTCCATCGGGGTGGGTGCAGACGATGGCAGGATGACCGGGGAAGTTTTCTTCGCAGAATTTCAGGCCAAGTGCCTGTGCCTTTTCCATGGTCAAGCCGTTGTCGGCTGCATCGCGTGGGTCAAAGCTGATGATATACTGGTGGCTCTTGATATCACCATGCTGGGTATTCTTGCAATACTTGCGGTTTGCCAGCAGACAGGCCGTTGCGAATGAGAAATCGCCACACTCAAGGGTATCGAGGATGTACGATTCTCGCAGCATGGGTCGGCCTTGCTTGTCCAGAATTACCTTGCCGGAAAATTCATCGTGCTGGTAAACGAGGTACGCTTCGATGGCGGTGTAGTCCGAATTCTTAGAGCTGATATGCTTGAGCGTTGCCATACAGTTCACCCAGAACTTTCTCGGCGTGTAGCCGGAATGCGGTCAGGTCTGCAAGTTCGTCAAGGATTTTCGCCCGGATCTGCTCGGTGTCTGCACCGCCGGAGTTGAAGTGACGTGCAAGTTGGTTGAGGTTGATGCCTACCTTGCTGCACTGGGCAAGCAGGGTGGAAACAGCGGTCAGGGTTTCTTCTCCGCCGCCTGCAACGATGACTGTTTTCTCGATCTTGACGTTGTGGATGGCACGGCGGATAAAAGTGGAGAGGGAGAGATTCAGGAGTTTGCAAGTGAGTTCCAGTGACGCTTTTTCCTCCGCTGTCACACGGAACTTGATGACGTGCGTTTTGTTGTTCGGCGTGTCGTGGTGCTGGGAATTGCTAGGAATCGGTTGAACATTCGTTTTGGTCATTGTACCTCCTGTCTGTTCGATAACTCCTCGGTGAAGTTATGTAAGCACGACACGCCGTTGCTGTTCGCACCGTCAGGTGCGAACCATGAGCAGGGTTTGGGGCAGGCACGCCCCAACAAGATCACTTGGAAAACTCGCAAGAGTTTGAGAAGTGAAGTCCCGGATGGACAGAACATTTTCAAGAATTGAAAATTTGTGGCCACGGGACGGTTCTTGCCCTCTACCGCTGCGCTCAAAACGTATTTTTAACAAATGTTTCCGAATTGTTAAGACGCAAAAATAAGTAAAAGGTCTCTGCTCATGTATGGGAGTCACCGTTTGCTCCGAACGAAGTTCCTGCCCCTGTTTGTGTAGCGGCGTTGTCCGGCTCGCTCACGGAAAGTGTGAGGTCATGGCACGGTATCACGTTCAGACGGCTTATGCAAGATTCAAGGTTCGGTATGAAGAAAGCTAGGCGCAGTGCGGACACTACGTCCGGCTTCTTTCAAGCATAAGAATAACACTTTGAAGTTGTACAGTCGACAACTGAAAACAAATTTCGGAGAACTGCACAACCACAAAAGGTTCTATTTGTAAAAAATACCGCCCATGCAGCGCAGCGATGATTTTGTCGGGTGAAACAGCGGCAAAATGAATCGGGTGTGTTGCGGGGCGGTATCGGAACTCCACACAGCGTCTTAAACAAAAGAAAATGCGAGCGACGTCAGTGACGGCACTCGCACAAAAGATTACTCTTTTTAATATCAATGATATTATATGTGAACTAATTCAACTTGTCAACAACTTTTTTCAGAAATTCAAAAGAAGTTGCTATCAATTTGTTTCCTTCTGGACCTTCAAAATAATCTATATGCCTTTGCATTCGACCGTTTACGAATTCAGTGAGTTGCTTTATCCGACGTTTTTTGACGGAAGGGCTAACAATTTTGTTATAAGCATATAGCAAGCAGACAATTTCAAACATCGGACGGCTTGTCAATTTGCTGCGGCGTTCACCAGCTGAGATATTGTCGAGTGATGCAATAAAGGCCGAGATCTCAGGTGATGGCCTTGTTGTGCTCGTGCGAGACAGCGCATTGAGCAAACAGTTATTATGCGCGCAAGCATTGCGCAAACTTTTGACCGGATTCAAAACTCTTTGGGGTAACAGTGGTGTAAACTGTGGATTTCGTTCTGCATAAAAACGGTACATACGCAAAAATTCGCCAAATCCAATCAGTTCTTCCAGAACCCACATTGGACAATCAACGTCATAAATACGTGTTGATAGATACGCCTGCGGACTCTGTGCCGGGAAAACAGAACATACTGCAAAATACTTTTCAATTAGTTCGCCTGTAAAGGAGGCGTCTGTTTTTCGTTCGATAGCTGCTAAAATCTCCGGGTATTGTGCAAGAAAATCACGGACGATTGCATAGCCGTCTTCACTCGGATTTTCTTCTAATTCACGCAGAAGCGAAACTTTCAAATCATGCTCTACATCAATGCACATTTGCAGAAGAAGCTCCCTTAGGTAAAAATCCAGTGTAGACAGCTCAGTCAAATATGCAAACTCAAGATGGATGTATTTTCCTGCATTTGGGCCAGCAATATGTTTGGGGTAATTTTTTCGATAAGATGCTGTGCGCAGATAATTGTTTCTCTGTGAAAAACATTCTACGGCCTGTTCTTCTGAAATGAGATGAAATTGGATACCTTTTTCATCATGGAGCATCTGAACAAGTTCTTCCGCAGTCTTTTTCGGTTTCATTTTAGAATTTTCGATTATGCTCACATCCTGTTCAATCGTTCTTTTTCAGTTGCCCCATCAATTCCTGAAAACTTTCCAGAGCACTCTGCAAATTTTCAATAATATCTGCGGCAAGTTCGTCCGGCGCAGGGAGATTATCTAAATCAGCAAGTGATTTGTCCTTCAGCCAGAAAATATCCAGACTGGTTTTATCACGTTCCAGAATTTCATCTACCGTGAATCTGCGCCAGCGGCCTTCTGGATTTTCCTGTGACCATGTTTCTGTGCGTTCGTGGCGGTTTTCCGGATGATAGCATTGAATGAAATCCTGCAAGTCAGCGTCCGTCATGGGATGCTGACGAAGCGTAAAGTGAACATTTGTGCGAAAATCGTAGATCCAGACTTCCTTTGTCTGACGCTCTGGGCTGGCGGGACGCTTATCGAAGAAAATCACATTTGCCTTTACACCCGGCTTGTAAAAAATGCCAGTTGGCAGGCGGAGAATGGTGTGCAAGTCCGTGGTGTCCAACAGCTTTTTACGGATGATCTCGCCTGCACCACCCTCAAACAGAACGTTATCCGGTACAACAACGGCCGCCTTTCCGGTCGGCTTCAGAATCGTATTGATATGCTGGATAAAGTTGAGCTGCTTATTTGAGCTGGTCGTCCAGAAATCCTGCCGGTTGTAGATCAGATCCTCTTCTTCCTGCTCCTCTTCTTCATTGGTGAAGGTGATGGAGGACTTTTTACCGAACGGCGGGTTCGTCAGTACATAGTCTACACGATAACCCGGGTCAGACAGCAGCGCATCCCCGCGCATGACGGGGACTTTGCCGTACAGGTCACCGATGTTGTGCAGATACAGATTCATCAGACAGAGTTTGAAGGTTGCAACCACAAGTTCAGTTCCATAGAACGTTTCGTTTTTCAGGAATTCTTTCTCTGTACGGTCGAGTGCATAGTTCTTTGGGTCAGCCAAGAACGCCTGTGCAGCAAGGAAAAAGCCGCCGCTTCCACAGCAGGGGTCAGCAATCGTCTTTTTCGGTTCCGGGCGCAGACAAGCCACCATTGCTTTGATGAGCGGGCGGGGTGTAAAATACTGCCCTGCACCACTTTTTACGTCCTCGGCGTTCTTTTGCAGCAAACCTTCGTAGATCTCGCCCTTCACATCGGAGGACATGGACACCCAGTTTTCCTTGTCGATCATCTGCACCACGCGGTACAGGATGGAAACATTGCTGATTTTGTTGACGGCCCCTTTGAAGATCTGCCCTAAAATGCCGCCTTCATCGCCCAGCCGCTCCAGTATAGCGCGGTACTGATTTTCCAGCTCTGCGCCCTTGAGCGTGTTCATATCTGACCAAGTGTAACCTTTAGGGATACCGGTTTCTCGCTTATACGGCGGGCGGGAGTATTCATCGGACATTTTCAGGAAAATCGGGTAGGTAAGCTGTTCAAGATAATCGCCGTAGGATACGCCATCGTCCCGCAGCTGATTGCAAAGTCCCCAGACTTTGGAGATGATATTCGAAGATTGTTCGCTCATTCGGATTCCTCTGTATCATTAAATTGGTTTGTATTTCTTGCAATGGCACGGATACCTTCTTTTATACTCTTTAATTGAGTGGTCTGTTCTTTCATTGCTTTCAGCAGCTTTTCCTCATCGCTCTCAAAAGAAAAAATCGTGGCATAGTTTTCAGTATCAATATTGAAATCACTCTGATATTTTGTACTGCTGTCCTCATACAAAATAGTCCCACTTGCAGGAATTTTGTCAAGAATTTGCAGATAATCTTCATTAGCAAAAAACAAATCATAATGTTGATCTACGCCAATAACACACTTCTTTCCTTTTTGCTTTTTCAATAATTCTGAAAAATTTGTGTTTCCTAAACTATCAATAAATTCATCACTTAATCGAATTTCAACATTTTGTGCGGTTTCTTTTCCATGGTTTATAAATCGCAAACCATAGAAAGCTCGTCGTTCGTATAGAAATTCAACTTCAATGCGTGGCCTGTTTTCATCCGCATACTGCTTTTGCATTTCGCGCAATTGTTTTTTTGACGCATTTGCAGATTGAATATTTGCAACGCAAATCGCAATTGTTGCAACGACATAGACGAATGTAATGACAAATGTTAATCCACCACTATTGGCATTCAAGAATTTTAATACTGCTTCCATCCAATTTATAAATCCATTCATTTCAAAATTTTCCTTCAAACGACTGCTTCAAAATGCTCTGCCGCATTGCATCGGCCTGTGCAAGAGCAGTGTCAACGGTTTTTTCGATATTATCACAAAATGTAAGACGTGATTCAATTGTGTTTATAATTTGCAACTGTTCATGAACATTCGGGATTGGAAATTGTATCTGTTTGAGAATTGTCTGATTCAAGAAAATTCTTGTCGAGCCTTTACACAGCTCTTTCACTTGATCCAAAACAATTCCTTTACTTTGAAACAGGTAAATGAAATATTCAGGCAGAACCTTTTGACAATCCAATGAAACACGCATAAGATTTGTTGATAGTAAAGCGCCTTCCATTCGCGGTGGAACTACACACAATTCACCAACTGTGCCAGAACGAGAAATTATTATATCTCCAGATTTTAGTGCGAATGACTTTAATTCGGCTGCTTTTTCAGGTGTTACAAAGATTTTGTTTCCATCAATAAATTTTCCAGAATCAATATTTTCAATTCCAAGCATAGGCACACCTGTGGTTTTGTGCTCATGCTTCTTTAACATCGTACCAAAGGGCCCTGTTGACATCCCTTTTCTGTCCGTAACAAGAAGTTCTTCAATGGGTGTAAATCTTTCACACATTGCTTGTGCGTTATCAAACGCATCCTTCAACACCGCCTGCCGATACACCGCCAACTGCTCCTTTGTGGTCTTGAGCGTATCAACCGCCTTATCAAGCTCTGAGAAAAGCTTCTCAATATTAGATACAATACGTTGCTGTTCCCTTATTGAATCTGGATACAAAACCTCTGTTTTTTTTAGAATTGCTTGACTAATATTAGGTTGCGCACCGCCAACGCCTTGCTTAATCAAATTGGGACGCTGAAAAAGAAGGTAATAATATAAATACTTTAATGATACGTTTTCATTTTGAAAAATACCACATACCGCTTGATTTGTAGCTGCATCAATCCCTAAAAAAGCTAGTTTTCCAATAGTAGCTCCATAAAGTGCGATTAAAAGTGTTCCTGCTGGGAAAATTTTTGCACTTGAATTCAATAGCCCCTCTTCTGTGATAAATTCCTCGTATCATAAAAGAGTAGTATTTATAGACCGCTCTCCAGCGGAATGCTACAATAGTTTCAGGGTGCTG
>ENA-ORNT01002781-ORNT01002781.1-human-gut-metagenome-genome-assembly--contig:-NODE-2781-length-10523-cov-2.123901_pt1 | contig 10523 bp, 10 predicted proteins | sample MGYA00242120_ERZ509032 | MGnify/ENA primary metagenome ERZ509032 (study PRJEB26280, sample SAMEA2338729) | human gut metagenome | biome: human gut; feature: human-associated habitat; material: faeces...
AAGATATTGGCCACTTATGGTTGGAGTAAATAAACCTAAAAAGAATTTATTTGAAGATTTAAAATGGAGAGGACTTGTTAAAGATATTAGTAGTCCTGATATAGAAAAGTTATTAAATGGAGAGCCAATTAGTTTTTATTGGGGAACAGACCCAACTGCAGATAGTTTGCATTTAGGACATTACTCATCACTTGTTACTGCAAAAAGACTTGCTAAAGCAGGTCATCATCCAATTTTACTTATTGGTGGAGCTACGGGACTTATTGGAGATCCTAGACCAACTGCTGAAAGAGAAATTATTAGTAAAGAGACTCTTAATAAAAACTTAGAAGGTATTTCTAAACAAGTTAGTGCTTTATTTGATGGCAAAGCAGAACTTGTTAATAATTATGATTGGTTTAAAGGTTATGAATTTTTAGATTTCTTAAGAGATGTTGGTAAGTATATTAATGTTAATTATATGCTTGATAAAGATATTATTAGAAGAAGATTAGAGACAGGTATTACTTATGCAGAGTTTTCTTATACTTTAATTCAAGGTTATGATTTCTTAAGATTATTTGAAGATAAGAATTGTGTACTTCAAGCAGAAGGTTCTGATCAATGGGGTAATATTACAACTGGTATTGATTTAATTAGAAAGATAACTGGTAAGGAGGCTTATGGGTTTACGATGCCACTTGTTCTTGATAAGACTGGTAAGAAGTTTGGCAAGAGTGAAGGTAATGCTTTATGGCTTGATAAGAATAAGACTTCAAGTTATGAGTTATATCAGTACTTAGTTAATGTGGATGATTCACTTGTTATTGATTATTTAAAGATATTTACTTTCTTAAGTAAAGAGGAAATAGAAGAGTATGAAAGAAAGAATAATGAGCATCCAGAAGCAAGAGAAGCACATATAGCTTTAGCTAGAGAGATTATTACTGATATTCGTGGGGAAGAAGAATATTTGAAAGCGAAAAAGATTAGTGATTGTTTATTTAAAGGCGATATTACACTTTTAGATGAAGATGAACTAGAAGATGCCTTTAAGGGGGCTCCTTCATTTGATATAAATGTGGGTGATAAAGTTATTGATATGTTAATAAACGCTAAGATATGTTCTAGTAAGAGAGAAGCAAGAGAATTTATTAGTGCTGGAAGTATTAGTATTAATGGAGAAAAAGTTATTGATGAGGGTGATGTAATTACTAGTGATAAGTTGTTATATAATAAATATTTAATAGTACGTAAGGGTAAGAAGAAATACTATATTGGTAAGTAATCTTACTCTTTTCTTATGTTTACAAAAGGGAAATTTGTTGTTATAATTTTTGTATAGAATAGGAAGATGAGTATGGATGAGATATTATTAGATGGTGTGATAGAGGTTAATGGTGAGAAGTTACATGTTCTATTTATATTTGAAAATAATAATAAAAGGTATATTGTATATGTTTTAGAAAATGGAGATATTTCTGCTTCCATACTTAGTGATGATGTAACGCTTCTTCCTATAACTACAGATGAAGAATGGGATATGGTTGATGCAGAGTTAGAAAAAAGGGATGACTTATGGACAAAATAGTTGTTTGCTGTGATAGAAATAGATTAACGACTAAGTATTATAATAATTATACTGATAGTTCTTATAGTAATATCTTTTTTGGTGATGAAGCGAAGAAATTTTTAGATGAAGTAGAAAGAAGAAATGCTACTGATGCTAGAATTAGTAAAGATGGAAAGGTTATAAGAGTTGTTTATTCTGATAGAGTTATTTTTATTAAGGATTATAAGCAGGTATTTGAAAGAGTAGATGCTAGAAGAAAAGTAGATAAGTATAATGCTAGTAGGGCTAGTAAGTATATGAATGGCAGTAGGAAAGCTAAAAGGGTATCTAAGACTGGGGCAATTACTAAGGGACTTATGGTTCTTCTTATTATGGTATCTGTTTTAAGTATTGGTCATAAACTTAAAGAGTTTGAGGATCCTTTTACTCCTAGTGTTAGTGCAACTTGGATGGAAGAAGTTAATCATGATAGTGTGGAAAAATATTTAAATGAAACTGAGGATCAAGAGATAAGTGCACAGCCGAGTACAGAGGAAAAAGATCCAGGATATGATAAACTTTTAATGGATACGCAGATGATAAGTTTATTAGATGTAGAAGAAGCAGAAAATAAGGAACCAACTAATGGGGAGTTACTTGCGCAGTTAGTGGAAGAAAAAGACACTATTTATCAGAATTTTAATATTGATTTTAGTGATAGAACTAGCGATGAGAAAGCAGTTAATGCAAAAGAAAATTATTATGAGTTAGTTGGCAAGTATGCTAAAACATATGGAATAGATAAAGATTTAATAATGGCGATAGCAACACAAGAAAAGGGAGTACATAATACAGAGATTGATCCAGGCGGTGGAGTAGGTCTTATGCAAATGCAGTATGCCGTTTGGGTAAATCAGGATGTTAAAGCGTATAATTTTGATACTTCTTCTTGGGAGACTTTTCATGTTACTGATAGTAATATTAGAGAACTTGATACTAATATAAAGATTGCTTGTATGTATTTTCAGAATTGTTTGGTTAATATGGATTATAATGTACCAGCAGCACTTTGTGCATATAATTGGGGAACTACTAGTGCTAAGAATAAGTTAAGTGAGTTTTCGCAGGATAGAGGTTTATCTTTAAATGAGGTATTGGAAGCAAATGATACTTCTTGGATTAATTTATTTGATGTTAATGGAGATACATCACTTGCATATCCAAAAATGGTACTTTCTTATTATGATTCTAGTAAACCGATAGAGAATGAAAAGGTTGATGAGAATGGAAATGACATTATGGTTAGGACAACTGTGACTAGTCCATTAATTAAGAGTAAGTAGGTGAACTATGGAAGATAAAACGAAAATAAAAATTTATTATGGATTACTTATAACTTTAGTTGTTTTTATGGGTGTAAGTTATGCTTGGTTTAGATTGAAATTAACGCAAACTAATGGTAATGTTATTGGAACTAGAACTTGTTTAGATGCGAGTTTAACTGAGAAAACTTCTAAAATAACTTTAAGTGATGCTTTTCCGATAAGTGATGAAGATGGTCTTAAACAAACACCATTTACTTTTACACTAAAAAACAATTGTGATAGTTATGTTAAAGTGTATATTACGATTGATAGTAAGTATAGAGAAAGTACAAGTGCAGCATACTTAAAGGATAGTTTTTTAAAAGTCAATTTATCTAGCAAAGGAACGACTGATGGCTCTTCTGTGCTTCTTGGAAGTCAGACTTTAACAGAATTGGAAGGCACAAATAAAGGTTATATTTTAGTAACTACTGGTCTTAAAGCAAGTGAAGAGAAGAGTTATGATTTAAGAGTGTGGATGAATGGTGAAACATCTATTGCAGATGGACTTAATAAGAACTGGGAAGGTAAGATAGTTGTTGTGGGAGTAGCAGCTAATGAACCAGCACCTGCACCGAACGGTTGGTATGATGCTGGTAGTGGAACACTGCTTGCATCATTAAGAGACAGTAATACATTAAAAGCACCAATGACTACACCAGGAAAAGAAGTAAGTGCTCATACTAAAGATGATGTTGAAAGTACGACATCAAGTGTATCTTCAACTTATCAAGCGTATTATATAACTTATGGTACTGGATGGACAGCAAATGGAACAAAATTCAATTTAACTGGCACAGCAGTAACAAGTGATACTTATGCAAATTCATATTCAAGTTTAGTAGGCAAGTACCTTGTAAGTGATTATATTCCTGATGCCGGTTCAAGTACAGCAGGAACTATGCAAACAACAACAAATTTAAATAGCGTATATTATGTAGTAAGTGCTACACAAGATAGTTTTACATATAAAACATTGGGTTCAAATAAGAATGTAAGAGAGGCTTTACTTGCATCTGCAGAAGATGATTATGGTACGGCTTATTACTTTAGAGGAGCAGTTAAAAATAACTATGTAGAATTTGCTAATAAATGTTGGAGAATAGTTAGAATAGGTGGAGATAATACAATTAAACTAATACTTCACAATGACAATACATCTAATACATCTAATCCATGCTCATCTGCAAATAGTCACACTACTGCTGCATTTGCTCACTATAATGGAGATACTTATACAAGTGTATTTAACTCAAACTATGATGATAATGCTTATGTAGGATTTATGTATGGAACAGTAGATTCATCAACATATGAAGCAACTCATGCAAACATAAATAAAAGTACAATTCTAACAAACTTAGAAATATGGTATAATGATAACTTAAAAACATGTGAAAGCGTAATAGATGATAATGTATTTTGTAATGATAAAAGTAATGTGACAGATACAAGTTATGACCCTATGAATGCATTTAATACTAGCCAGATTACAGGGCTAGGATATAGAACTGCTGGAACATATTATGCAGCATATAAAAGATTATATACAAATAAAACTCCAAGTTTAAAATGTAATGGAACATTAAGTAAGATAACAAGCAAGATAGGACTAATAACAGCAGATGAATTAGTATATGCAGGAAACGTTGTTGTAACTTCAGGCTCAACAAGTTATTTACAAGAAAATGCAACAGGCTCTCATTGGTGGTCTATGACTCCTAGTGATTATTATGTGGATTCAATGCTACCTTCACCAGCAACGGAAGCTCAGGTTTTGCTAATAAAGGATAATTGTTCAGTAGATAGATATAAAGTCAATATAAGCAACGCTGTTAGGCCTGTTATATCTCTTATACCTTCAACTGCAATTTCTGGGGGATCTGGTACCTCAGAAGATCCATATGTTGTAAATTAGGTTTTTATGTAGTAAAATGGTATTAATGATAAGAAAGAGGTTGGATGTATGAGTGATTATGCAGTTTATGGTAGTAATAATGTTACTTTGGTGTTTTCTGGGGTAATGTTTGTAATGTTTTTTGTTTGTTTATTACTTGCTATTATTAGTTTAGTTGCTACGATTAAGGTATATAAGAAGTTAGGGTTACCTGGATGGGGAGCTATTGTTCCTATATATGGTCAGTGGATACTTTTGAAGGCTGTTGATTTGCCTGGATGGCTTTCTATACTTCCGGTAGCTAATGGGCTTGCACTTATTGTTGCTAATTATAGGCTTGCTGGTAAGTTTGGTAAGAGTGCTGGATTCGGATTAGGATTGGTGTTTTTGACACCAATATTCTATATGATTTTAGGATTTGGTAAGGATAAAGTTATTGATAGTACTGAAGGTAATGTTCAGTTTGATTTAATGACTAGTGATCCTAATGAAGGTGGAGAACTTAATTTGATGGCTCCTGATCCTATTAGTGCTATTCCTAGTGAGCCTGAGGAGATTAAGGGTTTTGATTTGGATGAGAAGCCTGGATTAGAGGAACAGATTAGTGCAGAGCCAGTTAAGGTTGAGACTATAGAAAGTACTCCTGAAGTGCTAGATATTCCAGTTAGTGATAATGATGCTGATAATATATTTGGTTCAGAAGAGGTAAGTAGTAGTCCTGCTCCAGTTAATGAACCTAGTTATGATGATAATATATTTGATATGCCTGCTTTAAAAACACAAGCAGTAGATGAGAAGAAACCTGAAGAGATATTTAATAGTCCTCAGTTTGAAAATACGATATCTATTGAAAAGATTAGTAATCCAGAGATGCCTAGTGGTGAAGTTGAACTTCCTAGAGTAAGTAGTGATGATATTGCTGAGGAGATAATGAGTAGTAGTAATAGTAAGGTTTGTCCTAATTGTGGGTATACTAATGGTGCTTCTATGAAAGCCTGTGTAAAGTGTGGACATTTGTTAGATTAACTTCCTTTATGGAAGTTTTTTTAATTAAATAAAAGTTGGTGTGAAACTTTTTTGACCAAAATTAATAAAAAAGTTTCACACTGGTTATTGATGTATTTACTAAAGGTTTTAAAAATTATATAATTATGGTGGTGGTAACATGATAAAGGTATTTACAGGTCCTATGTTTAGTGGAAAGAGTGATGCTTTACTTAATGAGTATGATAAGAGATACCATAAGAGTAGAATTCTTTTATTTAAACCTAAGATGGATACAAGAGATTATGGGGTTGTTAAGACTCGCAAAGGTAAAGAGATTAATGCTATATTGGTTGACGATATTAAGGATATACCTAGTTATATAACGGATAAGATTAATACAATTTTTATTGATGAAGCTAATTTTTTAAAGGGTGATATAAAAATTTTGCTGGAGTTATCTGTTATGGAAGATTTAGATATTTATATTGCTGGACTTAATATGACTAGTGAGCAAGCACCTTTTGGAATTATGCCTCAGTTACTTTCAATTGCTGATGAGATAGAGATACTTCATGCTTCTTGTAATGAGTGTAATAGAGATGCTATTTATACTTATTATGACGGGAAGAAGAAGGGGGATATTTTAGTTGGTAATGATAATTATATTGCGCTTTGTGCTAGGTGTTTAAGAAGGAAGAAAAATGAGAGGTAAGTTACTTGTTATTGAGGGAACTGAAGGTTCTGGAAAAGAGACACAGGCTGATTTACTTGTTAAAAGATTAAATGAGATGGGTGAAAAAGCTGTAAAGATGCGTTTTCCGATGTATGATACGCCAACTGGTAAGATAATTTATGAGCATATTTTAAATAAGGATGGGAATAGTTATTTTGATGAAGAGGTTGATCCTAAGGCACTATCTTTATATTATGCTGCTGATAGAGTTAATAATATAGGAAAGATTAATGAGTTATTAGATAAAGGTGTGCATGTTGTACTTGATAGATATGTTGAATCTAATATGGCTTATCAGGCTAGTAAGTTTGATGACGTTAAAGATAGGGTTAATATGATATTTTGGATGGAACAACTTGAATTTAATTTGCTTGATTTGCCAAGACCAGATAAAGTTATTTTCTTATTTTTACCTTATCAGTATAGACCTTTAGTTGGTGAAGTAGCAGATCCTAAGTATCATAATATTGAGATGACTTATCATTTACTTAGCAGAAGATATGATTTTGGAGTTGTTAGTTGTGTTAATGATGATAAGCTTAAAGATATAAATTCAATTAGTGATGAAGTTTTAGAATATGTGAAGAATATTATCAAATAAATGTAAAGTATTGTGCAAGTAATGTAAATATAAGGTATAATTGTTATGTGGATTTAGGCGAAAACTGACATTTATTGACATTTCATTTTGATACCATGGTAATTGGAGGATGAAATGTTGGTTAAAGTTTTTGATGAATCGCATGAAAAAGATTTAGAACAAGCAGTTAATGCTTTTCTTATGACGAATATTGAGCTAATTGATATTAAGTATAGCGTGGGAGTAGCAACGTTTGGAGAAGAGCAGATTTATTGTTTTACTGCGATGATTATTTATAGAAATTTGAGTGAATAGTAATGAAGAAAAATAGTTTTGTAACTGGGACTTTTATTGCGACAGCATCCGTAATTTTGGTAAAGATATTAGGGATGCTTTATGTTGTGCCTTTTTATATTATAGTAGGCTCAAAAGGTGGAGCATTATATAGTTATGGTTATAATATCTATTTGATATTTTTATCTATTAGTTCTGCAGGCATTCCTAGTGCGATGAGTAAACTTATTAGTGAGTATAATGCGACGGGAAAGATAGAAGCGAAGACGAGGGCTTATAAGTTAAGTAGGAAGTTTATTAGTTATTTTTCTTTTGCAACGTTTATACTTTTATTTGTGTTTGCAGAGGAACTTGGTTCACTTATTTTAGGTGATTTACAAGGTGGTAATACCATTACAGATGTTGCGTTTGTTATTAGATGTGTTTCATTTGCTGTTTTGATTGTACCTCATTTAAGCGTAGCTAAAGGATATTTACAAGGTCATGAGTATGTAGGGCCTTCATCAACTGCTAATTTAATAGAGCAAGTTGTTAGAATATTTGTTATTTTGGCTGGTTCTTATTTGTGTTATAAGGTATTAAATGGAAGTTTAACGCTTACGATTGGAATTGCGGTAAGTGGGGCTTTCTTTGGTGGATTAGTTGCTTATTATTATTTAAAGAGACAGATTAATAAGAATAAAAAGGTTCTTGATTTAGATAAGAAACTTGAAAAAGATGATATTAGCAATAAAGAGATTATTAAGAAGATTGCTATATATGCAGTGCCAGCTATTGTACTTAATTTGATTAGTAGTGTTTATAGTTTTACAGATATGGTTATTATTTTGCGTGTACTTGATCATTTAGGATATTCAGCACATGATGTAGAGTTTATTACAAGTGTTATTAGTACATGGGGCAGTAAGATATGTATGATTGTTAACTCAATAGCAATGGGAATGACAGTTACACTTATTCCATCAATAGTGTCTGCACATGCGACGAGTAATTGGAAAGATTTAAATGAAAAGTTAAATAAGAGTTTGCAGATAATTATTTATGTAAGTTTACCAATGACGATTGGGTTATCTATACTTGCTACTCCTGTATGGACAGTGTTTTATAATATAAATCATTATGGTGGAGATATACTTAAGATAATGGTATTTAATGCTCTTGTTGGTAATATTAGTTTGGTAGTGTCTACGGCACTTCAAAGTTGTAATAAGTTTAAGGCAGTTTATTTAACGAATATATTTGGCTGTTTGTTTAATGCTGCTTTAGATATGCCACTTATGATTATTTGTAATCATTTTGGAATAGGCGCTTATTATGGAGCAGTTCTTGCATCATTTATAGGTTATTCTGTATCTATTTATGTTGGGCTTAAAGCGTTTAATGGAGTTCATAAGATTAATTATAAAGACACTTTTATTACAGTGTTTAAGACTCTTGTCCCTGCACTAGTTATGACAGCAGTGCTTCTTGTACTTAATAATTTCTTACCATTTAATGTTTATAGTCGTACGAGTAGTGTTAAGTTAATTGTTGTTGATGCAGTTATTGGAGCATTTATTTATATTGGACTTAGTATTTGGATGAAGATACCACAACATATATTTGGAACTAAAGAAATAAATAAGATCATAAAAAAACTTACGTTTGGTAAGTTTCAAATAAAGGAAAGTTAAAGCATGTACATATTGCTTGAATAGTTATAATCACTAGGATTAGTGTTTGTAGTGCCTTTTTCTAAGTTAGAGATTCTGGTTTCTAGTCTTGATACTTGTCTTTCTAGCTTAGAGATTCTGGCATCTAGTTCTTCAGAAGTGCCACCTGCAACTGGGCCAGCATAAAATGAAGAGTTTGCTTGCATTTGAGTATTCATTGGCATATTCATAGGAGTGCTCATGTTAGGCATTTGCTGGTAGTTGTTATTATAACTATTAAAGCCGTATTCTTGGAAAAATGAGTTTCGGTCTTTTTTCATAATTCACCTCTACAATAATATATGTAAGAGTGAATAAAAGTTTAATGGAGGATTTATGAGATTAAGAAATGTTAAAGATGCAAATAATATTTTAATAAATAGTGGATTACTTGTAGAAGCTAATCCTTTTAATGATAAGAAGAAGTTATGTATTGAGATTGGTACTGGTAAGGGTGATTTTATTATTGGGATGGCGAGGAATAATCCGGATGTAAATTTTATTGGTATTGAGAAGTATCCTTCTGTATTAGTTAGAGCAGTGCAGAAGATAGAGGATATTCCAGATAATTTAAGATTTATGTGTTTTGATGCTAAGAATATTTGTGATTATTTTGATCATAATGTTGATACAATATATTTAAATTTTAGTGATCCTTGGCCTAAGACTAGACATGCCAAAAGAAGACTAACTAGTGAAACTTTTTTACCACTTTATGAGAAGATTTCTAAAGGTGATGTTCATATTATTCAGAAGACTGATAATAAGGGATTATTTGCTTATTCGTTAGAGATGTTTAATAATTATGGATATAAGTTTAATAAGATTTCTTTAGATTTAACTAATAGTGATATTCCTAATGTTAGAACTGAATATGAGAATAAGTTTATTAGTTTAGGTCAGACAATAAATTATGCAGATGTTATAAAAAGTTTACCAAATGATAAATAACTGGTATAATGTTTGTAGGAGACTATATGAAAAAATATATTTTGGTAATAACTCTTTTATTACTTTGTGGATGCACTAATATTAATAATGCTAGTGTTCAAGATATAACAAAAGAAGTATTAGGTTCTAAGATAAATAGTTATAATGAGTATAGGACTGGTTATAAGTATTATTTACCACAAGGACTTAATGTTAATTCGTCTAAAAAATATAATGAGATACTTAATGATGATAAGTATAAATATTACTTGTATGTTGACTTAGTTAGTTATTTAAAAAAGACAGAACTTAGTTATAAAGTTAATGAAAATGCTTATTTAAGTATGACACTTGATGATAAGGGATATTTAGAAATAAATGAAAAAAATGATAAATATCTAATTGAAATTATGTATAATTATGCTAAAATAGAAGCGTATGTTGATAAAGATAATCTTAAAAAATCAGTAGAAGATATGAGTTATATTTTATCTAGTGTTAAATTTAATGACACGC
>ENA-ORNT01002787-ORNT01002787.1-human-gut-metagenome-genome-assembly--contig:-NODE-2787-length-10504-cov-2.446741_pt1 | contig 10504 bp, 5 predicted proteins | sample MGYA00242120_ERZ509032 | MGnify/ENA primary metagenome ERZ509032 (study PRJEB26280, sample SAMEA2338729) | human gut metagenome | biome: human gut; feature: human-associated habitat; material: faeces...
TTCAGAAGATGGACGGTGCAGAGCTTGCCGCCTGTGTGCCGCGTCCCTGCATCCTTGCAGACGACGAGGGCTACAATCAGGAGTGGTCCACCGAGCTGACCGTGGCGCAGGCGCAGGACGAGTACATCAAGGCGTGGTGCGCGCTCAAGGTCATCAGCAAGGTCTACGGTCTCGGCGATCCCGACGGGTTCGTGTTCAATATGTCCGTCGGCTACGACCTGGACGGCATCAAGGGCCGCAAGGTCAACACCTATATCAACAACATGATGGACGCGGGCAAGACCGCGCAGTTCAAGGAATGTAAAAAAGTCCTGACCGAGCTCTTCCCCGAGGAAAAGGACTTCATCGCCTCGATCTCCCCCAATGTTTCCCGCTCCGTTACGCTCTCCACGCTCCACGGCTGCCCGCCGCAGGAGATCGAGCGCATCGCGTCCTACCTTCTGACGGAAAAGGGCCTGCACACCTTCGTCAAGTGCAATCCGACCATTCTCGGCTACAAGACCGCCCGCAGCATTCTCGACTCGATGGGCTACGGCTACATCGTCTTTGACGAGCATCATTTCAACGAGGATCTCCAGTGGGCTGACGCCGTTCCGATGTTCGAACGGCTTCAGGCGCTGGCGGACTCCAAGGGGCTGGAATTCGGCCTCAAGCTGTCGAACACCTTCCCCGTCGATACCACACGCGGCGAGCTGCCCGGAAACGAGATGTACATGTCCGGCCGCAGCCTGTTCCCGCTGACCATCGAGATGTGCAATCGCATTTCACGTCAGTTCAATGGCAAAATGCGCATTTCCTTCGCGGGCGGCGCAGAATTCTTCAACTGCGACAAGCTGTTCGCAGCCGGGATCTGGCCCATCACCGTGGCCACCACCATCCTCAAGCCCGGCGGATACAACCGCCTGCACCAGATGGTCGAAAAGGTCGAGCCGCTTCCCTACCGCGCGTTTGCCGGTACGGATACCGCAGCCATCGCGGATATGAGCGCCGCGTCGCACACCGATATCCACCATCTCAAGCCCATCAAGCCCCTGCCCGCGCGCAAGAGCGAGGACAAGGTCCCCCTCATCGACTGCTTCACCGCGCCCTGCAAGGGCGGCTGCCCCATCGAGCAGGACATTCCCGAATACCTTGAGCTCTGCCGCAAGGGGCTCTACGGCCCAGCGCTCCGCCTCATCACCGAGAAGAACGCCCTGCCGTTTATCACCGGCACCATCTGCGCGCACCGCTGTCAGGGCAAGTGCTCGCGCAACTTCTATGAGGAATCCGTCCACATCCGCGAGACGAAGCTTCTTGCCGCGGAAAAGGGCTACAACACCTTGATGGCCTCCCTCCGTATGCCTGAGCCGGTCGAGGATAAAAAGGTTGCCATCGTCGGCGGCGGCCCGACCGGTATCGCCGCGGCGTACTTCCTTGGCCGCGAGGGTGTTCCCACCACGATCTTTGAGCGCGAGCGCAAACTCGGCGGCGTGCCGCGCTACGTCATCCCCGCCTTCCGCATCAGCGACGAGGCCATCGACAAGGACGTCGCGCTCATGGAGCGCTACGGCGTCGAGGTCAAGCTCGGCAAGCCTGCTCCGTCCGTCGAACAGCTCAAGAAGATGGGCTACACGCACATCCTGATGGCCACCGGCGCGTGGAAGCCCGGCAAGCTCGACATTGAAGGCAACGTGCAGGGCGTCATCGAGTGGATGAAGCGCATGAAAAAGCAGGTCAAGCCCTGCCTGAGCGGCAGCATTGTTGTTGTCGGCGCGGGCAACACCGCGATGGACGCCGCGCGCGTTGCAAAGCGCATGGGCGCGCATGCGACCATCCTCTACCGCCGCACGAAGAAATTCATGCCCGCCGACGAGCATGAGTTACAGCTCGCCATCGACGAAGGCGTCGAATTCGTCGAGCTGGCCGCGCCCGTCAAACAGAGCCGCGGCAAACTCCTGTGCGATAAGATGATCCTCGGCGAGCCGGACGAGAGCGGCCGCCGCAGCCCCGTCAAATCCGGCGAGCAGTTCACCATTCCCTGCGACATGGTCATCTCCGCCGTGGGCGAGCAGGTCGACGCTGAGCTGATGGCCGCAAACGGCATTGAGATGGAGCGCAAGGGTCCCGCGTTCGAGACGAACGTCCCCGGCGTGTACTGCGCGGGCGACGCGCACCGCGGCCCTGCCACCGTGGTCGAAGGCATTGCCGACGCCGCGCGCTTTGCCGAGATCGTCGTCGGTCACCCGCACATCTACGACATCCCTGCCGAGGCCGATGTGACCGAGTTCGACGCGCAGGCCAAGAAGGGTATCCTCTCGATGGCCAGTAAGTGTGTCTGCGACGGCGAGCGCTGCTTACAGTGCTCCACCGTGTGTGAAAACTGCGTCGATTCCTGCCCGAACCGCGCGAATGTCGTCATCAAGATGGCCGACGGCTCGCACGAGATCGTCCATGTCGACAAGATGTGCAACGAATGCGGCAACTGCACGCAGTTCTGCCCCTACGCAAGCGAACCCTGCCACGACAAATTTACCCTCTTCCAGACGAAGGAGGACATGGACGAGAGCGAAAACTACGGCGTGCTCTTCGAGGACGACGATATGGTCCGCCTGCGCTACGAGGACGGCGTGAAGGAATACGACTTGGCCTCCTGCGACAATGATCTCCCCGTCGAGCTCGAGGCGTTGATCCTCACCGTGCGCGATAAGTACAGCTATCTGTACACATAACAACAAAATCGCAAAAATGAAACGGGGAGCCGGTGCGTCGCACCGGCTCCTCCCCCCTTTGCAACAAAAAAGAGCGCTGCCTAAGCAGCGCTCTTTTTTGCGTTTATATTTTGCCTTACTTCTCGATCAGGTTCAGCTGATAGATGATCTTGGCGATCTGCGCGCGGGTCAGGGAGGCATCGGGCTCGAAGGTGGTCTCGGTCATGCCGTTGATAACCTTCGCATCGACGAGCGCCATCACGTAACCGTCGGTGCAGTCAGTGAACTTGCTCTCGGTCTTGGACTCGGCAAGCTTGTTGAGCTTGGCAGCGACCTGGCAGAACTCGAGACGGGAGATGGCCTTCGTGCCGTCGAGATCGGCGGCAACAAGACCCAGCTCCGCAGCCTTGGCGATGACGTTCTTGCTCCAGTCGGCGCCGGTGGCGTCCGCAGCCTTGAGATCGCCGTGGCTGACAAGCAGGAGCTTGAGTGCGGCCGCCCAGGACAGCTTGGCGTCGGGCGTGTAGGTGGTGGCGGAGGTGCCGGAGATCACGCCAGCCTCATAGAGATGGATCATGTAGTTGAAGTACCAAGAGGTGGTCTTCACATCCTTGAAGGGATTGAAGTAGGTGACGCGGCCCTGAGGCGCGGCATACTGCTCGCCGATGGTGCCCTTGAGCTCCTTGGTCACATACTCCATCACAGCCTCGTCCAGAGGAATACCGGTGTCGAACTGGGCGGAAGCGGCCTTAAAGGCATAGTAGGTGTCGCCGCCGGCGGCGCAGAAGTTGTTCGTCACAACGGCGTAGACCTCATTGGCCTTGAATTCCTTGCCGTTGACGCTGTTGATGACCACGCGGTTGATGGTCTTGGGGCCGTAGTACGTGGAGTTCGGATAGGATTCGTCGTTCTTGTCGTACGTTTCATATGTCGCGACCGTGAACTGCATGCCCGCCACCTGCGGGAAGCCGCCGATGGATTCCGGCGTGCAGTACGTGCTGGCCTCGAGCGCCTCGAGCAGCTCGGAGCCCTTCACGTAGACCACGGCGAGCGTGTTGCCGAACGGCAGCACGGTGTTGATGTCCTTCTTCGTGACGTCGCCCACGCCGATGCTCGCGCGGATGCCGCCGCCGTTGGTGATGGCGACCACGTTCTCCTCCGGAACGGTGATCTCCGCGTCGGCAAGCACCTTCCAGAGCATGGCATCCGTGATCAGGTCGCCGAGGTTGGTCTCGGAGTCACGGTTGCCGTTGGGCGCCTTCGTGCCGTTGAGCGCCACCTCGCTCACGGCGAACTTCTCGCCGTAGGCCTTGTCGATGGGCTCCTTGATGGCCTTGGCGGCCGCGGCGACCTTTTCGTCGCGCGTTTTGTAGTCAACGACGGTGACGGACTTGCCGTCGGCATTCTTCTCAGTGTGCCAGATGGCCTTGAGCTCGTTGCCGACGATCTTCTTCGTGGCGTTGTCGATGGTGATGACGCCGATGTTGGCAAAGGCCGTGCCGGTCGACTGGATGGCCTCGCCGTTCGGGCCGGCGGTCATGACGGTGTGGGAGTGGCCGTCGATGATGAAATCGATGCCCTGTACGTTCTTGGCCAGATCATAAGAGGTGTAGGGCTCGGAGCTCTCGTCCACGCCCAGATGCGCGAGGCAGACGACGATATCGGCGCCCTGCTTCTTGAGATCCGCAACCTGCGCCGCCGCGCAGTCATAGAGCTCCTTGCCGTCCGCTCCGGCGAGGAACTTCAGCCCCTGAATGAGCTTGGGGTTGGCCTTGGTCTGCGCCTCGGGCGTATCGAGACCGAAGAAGCCGATCTTCACGCCGCCCTTTTCGATGATGGTGTTGGCGTCAAAGATGGTCTTGCCGTCGGCACCGAGCACGTCGGCACACAGGACCTGGAACTTGGCGGCCTTCATGTTCTCCGCCAGCTGCGCATAGCCGTAGTCAAACTCGTGGTTGCCAAGGGTGACAACGTCGTAGCCGGTCGCGTTCATCATGGTCACCGCGTCCGCGCCCTTGTTGACGCTGACGTAGACGGTGCCCTGACTGTAGTCGCCGGCGTCGGCAAGGATGACCTCCGCGCCCTGCGCCTCATAGTCCGCCTTCATGGCTGCCATGGCCGCGTACAGATCGATCGCACCGTGCACGTCGTTCGAGTGCAGGATGACGGTCTTTCCGTCCAGCGGCTTTTCCGCTCCGGCCGCAAATGCCGTGCAGCTCAGGCTCAGCACAAGGCAAAGCACCAGCAGCAGAGAAAGCAATTTCTTCATGTGCTTCATGTGATATCCTCCGTTTCATGATTTGGGGTATCGCTTCTTTGATTATAGCATCCCGCAGCCGAAAACGGGACGGTCTGTGCGCAAAAAACGTGGCAAATCTCCGTGGCATTTTGACCAAATTTACCCTGCATTTTTATGCCTTTCGTAAAATAACCGCGGCGCGGCGCGTTTTCGTCTTTCGCCATTTACAACCCCGCCGTCCGTGTGATAAACTAATATGTCATTGTTTTTTGAAAGGAGCCGAATTATGAGCTACGCAGACGAGGTATTCATCCGCAACTGCCGCGACATACTGGAAAACGGCGTCTGGGATACCGACCGGACCGTGCGCCCCCACTGGGAGGACAACGGCGCTCCGGCGCACACGGTCAAGAAGTTCGGCATCGTCAACCGCTACGACCTGTCCAAGGAGTTTCCGCTGCTGACGCTGCGGCGCACCTATTGGAAGACCGCCGTGGACGAGCTGCTGTGGATCTGGCAGCAGAAGTCGAACAACATCCACGACCTGCGCGGCCACATCTGGGATCAGTGGGCCGACGAGACCGGCTCGATCGGCAAGGCCTACGGCTATCAGCTCGGCGTCAAGCACCAATATCCCGAGGGCGAATTCGACCAGGTGGACCGCGTGCTCTATGACCTGAAGCATAACCCCGCCTCCCGCCGCATCCTGACGAATATCTACACGTTCGAGGATCTGCACGAGATGGCGCTCTACCCCTGCGCATATTCGATGACCTTCAACGTCTCGGGCAACACCCTCAACGCCATCCTCAACCAGCGCAGTCAGGATATGCTCGCGGCGAACAACTGGAACGTCGTGCAGTACGCCGTGCTCGTGCATATGTTCGCGCAGGTGTCCGGCCTGCAGGTGGGCGAGCTGGTGCACGTCATCGCCGACGCGCACATCTATGACCGTCACGTGCCGGTCATCGAGCAGATCATCCAAAACGAACCCAAGGCCGCGCCGAAGTTTGTCATCGACCCGGATGTGCACGATTTTTACGCCTTCACCCGCGACAGCTTCCAGGTCGAGGGCTACGAATACAGCGAGTTCACGGGGAAGATCCCCATCGCGGTGTAAGGAGGGCCTGCCATGGATGCGATCGTTGCCGTCTATGCCGACTGGGGCATCGGTGCCAAGGGCACACAGCCGCTCGTGATCCCCGCCGACCGCCGCCGCTTCCGGGAGCTGACGATGGGCGCCGCCGTGATCGTCGGACGGCGCACGCTGGAGGATTTTCCGGGCGGAAAGCCGCTGCCCGGCCGCGAAAACTTTGTGCTCTCGCGCCGGAACATCACGATCGAGGGCGCGCAGGTGGTGCACGACCCGGACGAGGCCGTGGCTGCCGCCGCGCAGCACGCGCGCTGCTTCGTCATCGGCGGAGACAGTGTGTTCCGGCAGATGTTCCCCCACATGACGCGCGTATACGTCACAAAAATCGACGCTGCGCCCCACTCGGACGTGTTTTTCCCGGATCTGGACGCAGACCCCGCGTGGCGCTGCGTGTCCGCCGAGCCGCGTGCCGAGCACGACGGCGTGGGCTATCAGTTTTGCGTGTACGAAAAAACCGAAGCATAAAGATCCGCCGCTTTCCGACTCCGGAAAGCGGCGGATCTTTTCTGCGCTCACCCGGCGAGTACCGCGAGCGAGAGCGCGTTGATGCACATGTGGAAAAACACCGGCGGCCAGATCGAGCGCGTCTGCTCATAGCAGAACGTGAGCGCGGCCGACACCGGCACATACGCCAGCGCCGAGAGCAGCAGCTTCGGATCGCCGTACATGACGACGTACTGCCAGACGTGGTAGAGCGAAAAGAGCGCGATCGACACGACATACGCCCAGAAGCGGCTGTGCGGCCGGATGGTGCCAAAGACCACGCCGCGAAACAGGCACTCCTCCACGAGCGGCGCCATGAGCACCGCGACGGCGATCATGCGCTTGTAGTCCACTTTGGCAAGGCCGGTCACGGCGTCGTTGTTCGGCACGGGCAGCTCGCCGATGAGCCCCGTGCCGAGCTGCAGCACGAGCGAGAGCAGCACGTCGATGCCGTAGGCGGCGAGCATCATGCCGATGCAGCGCAGGATGCTGCCGGCCATCGTGTCATAGCTGCGGTGCAGAAAGCGCCACATGACGGCGAGCGTGAACACGAGGCCGATGAGGTAATACCAGACGTTGCACACGATGTCCGACGGCAGCTCGCCGAGCACCGCCATGAGGAGCACGCCGATCGTCAGCGGCAGCACGGCCACGTGGATGGGAAAATAGACCCAGCCCGCGATGCGCGCGCCGCGGGGCATGGGATCGCTCCACTCTGCTTTGGCTCTGCGCATATCAGCCCCTCGCTTTCTGCTGCAGCTCAAAGAGCAGGCGCATGGCCTCGAGCGGCGTGATGGTGTTGAGGTCGATGGCGCGCAGCTGCTCGGCGATGACGTCTCCGGCGGCGTCGCCGAGCGTCATCTGCGCATCGTCCTGCGCCGGGTGCGCGGGGGCGGCGGGCTGCGCCGCGCCGGACTCCAGCTCGCGCAGGTAGGTCTTGGCCTTGGTGATGATCGTGTCCGGCACGCCGGCAAGCTTTGCGACCTCGATGCCGTAGCTGTCGTCGGCCGCGCCCGCGACGATCTTGCGCAGAAACAGCAGCGTGCCGCCCTGCTTTTTGGCCGTGATGTTGTAGTTGCGCACACCGGGCAGCGTCTGCTCGAGCGCGGTCAGCTCATGGTAGTGCGTGGCGAACATGGTCTTGGCGCCGAGGCGGCGGGGGTCTGCGCAGTATTCGAGCACCGCGCGCGCGATGGCCATGCCGTCATACGTCGACGTGCCGCGGCCGATCTCATCGAGGATGAGCAGGCTCTGCGCCGTGGCGTGGCGGAGGATGTTGGCCATCTCGCTCATCTCGACCATGAACGTGCTCTGTCCGGCGGCAAGGTCGTCAGACGCGCCGATGCGCGTGAACACGCGGTCGACCACGCCGATGACGGCGCTTTTCGCCGGGACGAACGAGCCCATCTGCGCCATGAGCACGATGAGCGCGGTCTGGCGCATATAGGTGGATTTTCCGGCCATGTTCGGTCCGGTCACGATGGCGACGCGGTCATCGGCATCGTTGAGGAACGTGTCGTTCGGGACGAAGAGGCTGTCCTTTTGCGCCTGCTCGACGACGGGGTGACGCCCCTCGCGGATGTCGAGCGTGCGCGACAGGTCCACCTCGGGGCAGACGTAGTTGTTCTTCACGGCGGTCTCGGCCAGCGAGCACAGCGCGTCGAGCCGCGCCACGGCGTCCGCCGCCGCCTGCACGCGCGCGACCTCGTCGGCAACGAGCTGGCGCACCTCGTTGAAGAGCTGGTATTCCAGCTCCGCGATGCGCTCGCGCGCCGTCAGGAGCGTGTTCTCGAGCTCCTTGAGCTCGTGCGTGAAATAGCGCTCGCTCGAGACCAGTGTCTGCTTGCGGATATAGTCCTCCGGCAGCTCGGTGACGCCCGCGCTGTTGGGAATGTCGATGTAATAGCCGAAAACCTTGTTGTAGCCGACCTTGAGCTTTTTTGCGCCCGTGCGCTCACGCTCGCGCTGCTCGAGTTCGGCGACGGTCTGCGCGCCGTGGTCGCGCACGTTGCGCAGGCGGTCGACCTCCTCGCTGTAGCCCGGGCGGAGGATTCCGCCCTCGCGCACGGAAAACGGCGGCTCGTCGCAGATCGCGCGGTCAATGCGCGCGCAGAGATCGGCGAGCGTGTCCATCTGCGCGATGTCGCGCAGCGCCGCACTGTGCACGTTTTGCAGCAGCGCCGTCAGCTGCGGCAGCTGCGCGCAGCAGAGCGCCAGCGCGTGCAGGTCGCGCCCGTTGGGCGAGCCGTACACCGCGCGCGAGACAAGGCGCTGCATATCGCCGATCTCCCGCAGGCAGCAGATCAGCTCGCTGCGCAGCACGCTCTCACCCACCAGCTCCTCCACCGCGCCGAGGCGGCGCTCGATGGCCGCAACATCGCGCAGCGGGCGCGTCAGCCACGCGCGCAGATTGCGCGCGCCCATGGCGGTCTTCGTCTTGTCGAGCACCCAGAGGAGGCTCCCGCGCTTTTCGCCGGAGCGGAGGTTTTCCGTCAGCTCCAGATTGCGGCGCGTGGTGTAGTCGAGCTCCATGTAGTGGTCGTCGCCCAGCAGCTCCAGCCGCCGGATGTGGCCGAGGTCGCACTTTTGCGTCTCGTGCAGGTAGGCCAGCAGCGCCCCGGCCGCGCACACGGCCGCCGGCGCCTCACCGAGGCCGAGGTCATCCGTGCTCTGCACGTCAAACTGCTCGCACACGCGCGCAGCCGCCGCCATGTATTCAAACCGGTCGCCGCCCGCCTCGACCAGACTGCCGAGGCGCTTGGTAAGGAAGGTGCGGATGTCGTCGTTTTCCGCCGCCGCGTCGGCGCACACGGCCTCGCGCGGGGCAAAGCGCCCGAGCTCGTTGAGGATGTGGCTCACGGCGTCGGCCGGGTAACTCGCGGCGCAGAACTCCCCCGTCGAGAGGTCACAGAACGCCGTGCCGCCGGACTGCGCGCTCAGATACACCGCGCCGAGATAGTTCGACTTGTTCTCCTCGAGCATCGAGGACTCCGTGACCGTGCCGGGCGTGATGATGCGGATGATGTCCCGCTCGACCAGTCCCTTGGCAAGCGCGGGATCCTCCATCTGCTCACAGATGGCCACCTTGTAGCCCTTGGCGATCAGGCGGCCGATGTACGCCTCGGCCGAGTGGTACGGCACGCCGCACATGGGCGTGCGCTCGGCGGGGTCTTCGACGTTGCGGTCGCGCGTCGTGAGCGTGAGGTCGAGCTCACGCGCGGCAAGGCGCGCATCGTCGTCGAACATCTCATAAAAATCGCCCAGCCGGAAAAACAGCAGGCAGTCAGGATTGCGCTCCTTGACCGCATAATACTGCTGCATCATGGGGGTGAGTTCGGCCATAATCAAAACCTCCGGGTTTTCTCTTTTAACGTCTGAAATTATGCTTTCGGCAAATCCATATGCACTTACGCATTCGTTTGTAGGGGCCGATGCCCACATCGGCCCGTTGGGAAGTTGCAAATTCGCCGAAGAATACCGTAAAAACGGTGCATTCTGCCGGGCCGATGTGGGCATCGGCCCCTACAAAGCCCGCACCAGGGTGCTGTGTTATCGGAGTTCGCCCACAAGGCTCCATGTTGTGCAGCCTGTGATCGTCACGTCCAAAAACTGGCCGATCAGGCTGTCGTCTCCCGCGAAGCGGACGAGTCTTCCGCCCTCGGTGCGGGCGGTGAGCATGTCCTTGTCGCGGCCGTCGCAGAGCACGCGGACGGTCTTGCCGACGTAGCCCTGATGAATTTCCAGCGAAATGCGGTTCTGCACATCGCAGAGCCGGTCAAAGCGGCGGTTTTTCTCCTCCTTGGGCGTCGGGTCGTCCATTTTCGCGGCAGGCGTTCCCGCGCGCGGGGAGAAGATAAAGGTAAACAGCGCGTCATAGCGCACGTCTTCAATGAGGCTGATCGTGTCCTCGAATTCCTCCTCCGTCTCGCCGGGGAAGCCGAC
>ENA-ORNT01002788-ORNT01002788.1-human-gut-metagenome-genome-assembly--contig:-NODE-2788-length-10501-cov-3.269577_pt1 | contig 10501 bp, 10 predicted proteins | sample MGYA00242120_ERZ509032 | MGnify/ENA primary metagenome ERZ509032 (study PRJEB26280, sample SAMEA2338729) | human gut metagenome | biome: human gut; feature: human-associated habitat; material: faeces...
TCCCCTCACACTACCCCCACACCCCCATTTCCCCACCCCAAAAAGCACATCTTATTACGCTATAGTGTAATCACCATAGTGGGGATTTACTGTTTTTTGGATTTGGGGTAGAAGGTGGCGATGAGGATGAGGAGGGTGCCTGCCACGAGGTAGGCTTGCCAGCCTTTGCCGGCGCGCGCTTTGCGATAGTCGGCATCGGTGTAGGTGCCGGCGATTACGCCTTTAATATAGGGGAGCATGTTGCAGATGCCATGGTAGTATGATTCACCGTTGTCGCATACGGGTTTTTCCAGCCTGTCGATACTCAAATGTTTGCAAAACACACGCGGGAACTGGTCGTGAAGCTGGTCGCTCACAGCCATCACCACGGTCGGAAACTCATCTGCTTTGGTTTTAGCGATGAGTATAAGCACAGATTTCTGATGGTTTAGATTCCAGTTATTCAAGATTTGTGCGGCATAAGTCTCGGCATGTAGCCTTGCGAGGGAGGTATCTGCCACCGCTACCAGAATTTTGGCATTAGTGGCAGAGTAATAGCGCATCAGACTGTCGTTGAGCAGTTTTGCCGTGTCGGCAGGCATCACGCCCACCATGTCCACCACGCACTGATTGGTGCGCAGTGGGGGCAATGAACTGGCGTGCGCGAAGTTTGCCACAGCAATCACTCCGCACAGCACCATAGCCGTCAATATGCGATGTAGTGGCTTCATATACGCCATCGTCACCAAGAGCCTCCTGCTCCGCCACCACCGAATGAGCCGCCGCCAAAGCCGCCAAATCCACCCGATGAACCTGAAAAACCCGAAGTAAACGAGCCTCCACCAAACGGCAGGAAAATTCTGAAGCCAATGAACACCAATAGAATGGCAATCACGCAAATCCAGTCGAAGAGCGACAAGTCCTCATCGCTTTGGTAGGTTTCGTAATCGTATTCGCCACGGCACACGGGCATAATCACCTTCAGCGCCGCCCAAGTGGCAGCGGTGTAGTTGTTGCCCTCTTTGAGGATAGGTATCATCTTGTCTTCCACAATCCTATTGCAGAACACATCGGGGAGCGCACCTTCCAGTCCGCGCCCTGTGGCGATAAACACCTGTCCTTTCGAGAATCTGGTTTTGGGTTTGATGAGAATGACGATGCCATTGTCAATCATCTTCTGTCCCACGCCCCAGCGGTCGCCAATCTCGGTGGCATACTCGTTGGGCGTGTAGCCGCCCAGGTCGTTGGTGGTGACAATCACCACTTGATTGGAGGTTTGTTTGGAGAATGCCACCAAACTATCTTCAAGTTGGGCTGCGGCAGACTCGCTAAACACGCCAGCCATATCGTTGACCAACCGTGGCGGATAGGGGCGTTCGGGAATGCCGTCGGCGGCTTGCGCTACCGATGCCACCCACGACATCAGCAACACAGCCACCACGCACGAAGTTCTTCTTATCAGAGTAAGTGTCTTTTTCATTGTTGCATCATTGATATAGTCCTGACCAAATCAGCCACGGCAGCCGAAACAGCACCGTAGTAGTCTTTGGTTCTGAGTTTTGGAATCATGATGTCGGAAATGATGCCTTGACAGCACACATCGGTGAGCACAGGTTCCAAACCCTTGCCCACTGCTATCGCCACCTTGCCTCCCGAATGTGCGGTTTTGGGCTGAATCAGTATCACCACACCATTGTCTTTACCCTTTTCGCCCACGCCCCAGCGGTCGCCAATCTCGGTGGCAATCTTCAGTGCGTCGGCATCGCCTATATTTGTAATGGTGACCACAGCAATTTGCGCAGGTGTTTGTGCAGCATACATACGCAGGTCGTCTTCCAATCCGCGCACACTGTCGCCAAGCACGCCAGCGTAGTCGTTGACCGCCATGGTGGGGTGCTCTGGAATCACCAATTTTCCATCGGCACCCACGTAAGCCACGCTATCGGTTTGCTTCGTAGTGCCTTCTGCGGCATCGGCGCTGCCGCTCGACGATCCGGCGTTTTTACACATGGTGAACAACAATGCGACTGCCACCAGTGAAAACACCGAAATCCATGTTTGTATCTTATTCTTCATATTTAATCGTTTTACCCCAAATTAATCATTGGGCAAGAAGTAATCTAAAAATCAATACACGGTCTAATGACAGATTGGGTTTTACCAAGAGCCTCCAGCACCACCGCCGCCGAATGAGCCACCGCCCCAGTCGCTGCTGTCGCTGCTGCTATAACTGTCGGAGTCGCTGCCGGAGTCGCTGTCGTGACTTGAATTGAGACCCCACTTGTCGGAGAAGTAGTCGCGCAAGAGCAGTTTATCAACAACGAAGAACAGGATAAGTCCGCCTGTGAAGATAATCAACGCCCAACCCCAGAAATCGAGGCCATCCTCTTTTTCCTCTCCGTTGGCATAATGCTTTTTCTGATAGTTGTCGTAGGTGAATTCGCCACGGCACACAGGCATAATCACCTTCAGCGCAGCCCAAGTGGCAGCGGCATAGTTGTTGCCCGCTTTGAGATGCGGAATCATCTCGTGCTGAATCACCCTATTGCAGAACGCATCGGGGAGCGCACCTTCCAATCCGCGGCCTGGAGCGATATACACCTCGCCCTTCGAATCCTTGGTCTTGGGTTTGAACAAAATCACCACGCCATTGTCGAGTTTCTTCTGCCCTACGCCCCATGTGTCGCCAATCTTGGTGGCAAACTCATTCGGGGTGAGGCCTTCAAGGTCGAGCACGGTGAGAATGGTGATTTGGTTGGAAGTGGTGCGAGAAAACTTGGCAAGCGAGTCTTCCAACTGACGAACCGTGGAATCGGCAAGGATGCAAGCGTAGTCGTTGACATATTGCTTCGATGGCGACAGAGCCAGCACGCTGCCTTTGAATGGCTTGCGGCTGGTGATGGCTGTGCTCGCCTCATCGTCGTCGGCTTCAGCAGTGGTTTGCTCCACTTTCGCTGTTGACGATTCGGGTGCTGCTGGCTTGTTCGACTCGTCTTCACCAAACACCACGCCTATCACGCCCAAGAACAGGAACACGATAAACGACCACATGCAGCCTTTAGCCACACAGCCTTTTTTCTTCTTTTTAGGCTTGTCGGTCACCGATTTGGTGCGTTTTTTCTTCGAAGAAGTTGTCATTTCCTCGGCTTCCTCCACTACTGGCTGTGCCTCAACTTTCGCTGATGCTGGCACAGGTGGGGGAGCGGGCGCACTTTTCGGTACTCCAGCGAATGGCGGAGGTGTGGGTTTTGCGCCACCATCAAATGCAGGAGGCGTAGGTTTTTCACCGCCAAAAGAGGGAGGCACAGGAGTCCCATTCTTCTGATTGTTATCTTTGTCGTTCATGTTCATTACATTATAATATTACCAATCGCTACTTGCGCCTCCACCGTCAAACGAGCCTCCGCCAAACTTTTGAGCATTTCGGCGTTTGCGCTCTTCTTCCTCTTGGCGCTTTTCGCGTACACTTTTCGCCGTAGCTGCCGCAGCGGCTGCTTCTGCCTCGCGCTTTTTGCGTTCGGCTTTAAGTTCTTTTTTGCGCTTCTCGGCTGCAGCCAAGCGTGCGGCACGCTCTTCGGGGGTTTCGTTGGCTTCGATAAGTGCCTGTTTTTGCTTCGCGCGCTTGTTGGCATACGCCACACCGCCCACTACGGCGGCAATGATGCCCACAAACCAAATCCAGCCACCGCCTCCGCCCGACGATTTTTTCGTGGCTTCGTCGCCCGAAATCTCGCCTGCGCAAATCGGCATCACAGCCTTCAGCACTGCCCATACGGCTGCGTCGTAGTCGCCTTTTTTAAGTGCAGGAATAGCCTTGCCATCAACGATTCGCTTACAAGTGACATCGGGCAAAGCACCGCCCAGTCCGCGACCAGGACAAATGGCGAACTGACCTTTCGAGTCTCTGGTCTTGGGTTTGATAAGGATAATCAAACCGTTGTCGAGTTTCGCCTGACCTATGCCCCAGCGGTCGCCGAGTTCGGCGGCATACATCTTGGGCTCGTAGTCGCCAAGGTCTTTTACGGTAATCACCATAATTTGGTTGGTGGTACGCTTTGAGAATGCACGGAGCGAGTCGTCGATTACTTTCGACTGGCGCAGCACACCGGCAAAGTCGTTGACGAAAATCGCAGTATCGGGGCGTGCTGGAAAATCGGAGTCAGCCGCAAAACTGGTCGCCGACATCATCACAGCCAAAGCCGCGAGTATTAGGAGTTTTACTTTTTTCATTGAGAGATTAGTTTTTAACCCAAAATCGGTCATTAGTCGAACTTGACGCATGGGCGAATGTTTATTCGTCGTCGCTGTACGACACCTCGTTGCTCAGTTCGTTCACATCGTTTTCCACTGGTGGGAAGTAGGTTGCGAGCGATTCACCAATCTGTGCCACCACTTCGCAAATGCCGTCGGCTGGCTTTCCTTGGGAAAGGTACTTCCCCAAAGTGTCTTTCTCCACACGCCAGTAGTCGTCGGGCACCACATTGTTGATGCCTTCGTCGCCCAAAATAGCAAATTTCTTGCTCTTATAGGCCACATATATGATCACAGCGTTGCGGCGTTCGGTTTTGTAGAGTCCAAGTTTGTTGAACTTCTTTTCCGCCGCCTCCATCACATCGCCACCGCACTTGGGCGTGATATGCACGCATATTTCGCCCGAAGTGCGCTTTTCTGCCATGGTTATGGCATCGGTGATGCGGGTCTGGTCATCTTTCGAAAGAAAATCGGTAAGAGCCATATCCTATTTTGTTTTTTTTTGACTTATTCGAAACTTACAGTTGGAGCGTTTTCGGCGCCTTCCTTAGCCTTGAAGTGAGGTTTGGTCTTGAAGCCAAACATGCCTGCGAAAATGCTGGTTGGGAAGCGGCGAACTTTTGTATTGTATACCTGTGTGCCTTCGTTGAAGTCGGTCACAGCCTTGGTGATACGGTTTTCAGTGCCTTCGAGTTGTGCTTGTAGGTCGCGGAAGTTTTCGTTAGCCTTCAGTTCAGGATAAGCCTCACTCACAGCCATGAGTTTGCTCAGTGCGCCACTCATTTGCTCTTGAGCCTTTTGGAACTTCTCGATTTGCTCGTCGGTCATGTTTTCAGCGTTGATGTTGATTTGGCCAATCTTGGTACGAGCCTCGGTCACTTCGGTAAACACCTTTTCTTCGTGCTTAGCGTAGCCCTTCACCACATTCACAAGGTTAGGAACGAGGTTGGCACGACGGTCGTATTGTGCTTCCACGTTTGCCCAGTATTTTTCCACATCTTCTTCCTGTGAAACCAGACCGTTGTAACTGCTGATACACCACAGAGCGAAAAGAACAATTGCGCCAATGATAATCCATTTGGTCATGCCACCACGTGCGGCTGGAGCTGCTTGTTGTTGAGGAGCGGGATTTGGGTTTGCATTAATGTTCATAATTCTAATAGTTTTTAAACGTTAATAATTCTGTTATTTCTATTCATGTATCATACATTTCATGTATCATCATTTCACTATCACACTATTATATATAATGTGTAAGATTCAATAATGCGAAGATACACAAATTACCTTAAAATAAGGCAACTTTTGTGCCAAAAATCATCACATTATCACAAATTTCTCTCCAATAAGTGTAACAGCCACTTATCGAGCACCGTTCTGGTAGTCGCGGTATTTGTTGCCGCTATAGGTGTTGCGTCCGAAGGCGTTGCTGCCAAACTCGTCTTCCTCTTCGTCGGCATTTTTCGTCTCTCTACGCTCCAGCGAGTCTCTGCGGCGCTCCGGCTTGTTCTTTCTGATTCGGTCGGGCTTCTGCTGGTTGAGCGGAGTGGCGTAGATGTCCCACGTTTCCTCGCGTCCCCAACTCTTACGCACTCGGAGTTTGTCGGCGTAAGGATAGTAATATACTTCTTCGGGCTGGCGATGCTCGGCGTAATTGCCAGCGTCCCAGCGGTCGTTGCCATTGATGTCGATTACCAGACGGGCGTAATACTCGGCAGGAATCAGGTTTTCGAAGCGCACGGTGCCGTCGGTCACTCGCTCGTGGCGAATCACGTTTTCGTTGGCGTCGAGCAGTTCCACAAATGCGCTGTCGCCGCTATTCACATGCAGAATCACATAGCCATACTCGTCGAGCGACTTTACCTTGAATTTGTAGGTCACCGAGTCGTTTGCCACGCCATACACGTTGCACACCGCCGCCGAATCGAAATGTAGGCGATATTGCTCCTCTGGCTTCAAGTTGGCTTGAATCATATAGTTGAGCGGATTCAGTTCGTTGACGAGCCGCATTTCTGCCTTCACACGCATCCAAGTGCTATCTTTCTGCATACGCTCCAGGCGAATGGCGCTCTGCGTGATATTGGCGATGGGCGCATTGAGTGCGAATTGAATGGTGTCGGTCACATCGAGTTGGTCGGTTTTCTTGGGCGTGAGTTGCAGCACTTCACGCTGGGCGCGCTCTCGCTGTGCCAATGCCTTGATGTCAAGGTCGATTTCGGTAACGTCCTTGCCCGATGCCACCAGTTTCTCGCGGCGTTTGATTAGTTTCTCACGCTCTTTCTCTATGTCTTCTCGCTCCTTTTGCGCCTCGCGCTCTGCCTTGATCTCGGCATTGGTGCGGCGCACCTGAAACACGATGGTGTCGTTCACCGGCACCACATTCTCAAGCGAGTCCATCTTCATATAGCGCATGTCCACATTGATACTGTCGGCTTTGAGTAGCACGCTGTCGGTGAGCCAATACACGATGGAGTCGTTGCCCTCGCGGCGTTCCATCACATACCAGTCGTCGGCATGGTTGGCTGGCGAGAGTATGTTGAGTTCGGGCAACTGGTTGGGCGCCGAAAACAGCACAAACAGACGGTTACGGCTCACGCGCTCGGCTTTTTTCAAGTAGAGCGGTGTGTAGCGTTCGTTAAACATGCTCAACAATATGTCGTTGGGCAAATATTCGGTGTGCGTGGCGGTCACCACAGTATCAACACGGTGGTCGAAGGTGAATGTGGTGTCTTGCGAGGTAAACTCTCGCACGCTTGGCACTACGATTTCATCTAAGAATGCGTAATCCTCGCTGCGGCTCATGCGGTAGTTGCCGTCCATGTCGTTGAGCGCGAAAATGTGGTATTTGCCCGGCTTCACGCCTTGCACCGTAAATTCGCCCTTGTCGTTGGTGCGCGAAATACGTTCGAACTGCTGTTTGGTGAAGGCACTGTCGTCGAGATTGCTGTGCAAACCCACCATCACGTGCTGCATCGGCTCAAGGTCGCGCGCACGGAGCACCATGCCCGACACGCTCATAGTGTCGATGCTCTCGCCTGTGGCGAACGAGAAGCAGTAGCCGTCCAGGCGGTTGCCCTCGTTGTTGTCCTCAATGGCGTCGCTAAAGTCAATGGTGTAGGTGGTGTTGGGAATCAAATCTTCGTTGAAAATCACCTCCACGGTGCGGCCAAGCGAACGAATCGTGGCTGGTTCTTTCTGCGCTGGCGAAATCACCACCTTCTTCTGCTGGTCTTTAATCGCCACAATTTCATCGAATTGAATGGTCACCTTCTTGCCCTTGAAGTTCACCGAGCGTGGCGCGGGATTCGATTTCAGCACCACAGGAGGGGTATAGTCGCGCGGACCGCCAGAAGGAGAGCCAATATTGGCGCACGACCACAGCATAGCGGCCATACCAAGCAAAAGTATATATATGAGATTACGCAATTTCATCACCTAATATTCGTTTTTACCAACAAATCATAAATTTAACCAACAAAGATACACATTTTTCCACAAACCTCAAGCACCCACCACCACCTGCCATCTATATTTCGCCCCCACACCATATTCACACCCACCCAACAGCCACACCCACCAACCCATATCCACAAACCGATGAGCGCACATCAGCAAAGCTCAAAATGTTAAAATGAAAGTTTTTTCATATTTTTTCAAGAAAAATGGCATTTTTATTTTGGAAATATGAAAAAAGTAATTATATTTGCATCAGACAAAAAACAAATAGCAACATATACAGTAAGCAAAACAACAACACCATAAAAAGTAAATTTTCTCATACTCTAAAATGAAATGCAGGAACCACTTTGTGAAAAGGGATTCCTGCAGCACTATACCCCCACTTCTACATAATCCGTATTAAGATGGGGGGTGGTATTTTTTTTGCAACGGGGGATTTGCTATTGCAACTGGAGTGCGTGAACTGGATTAGAACCAGTAGTAGGAGCGGGTGTTGCCGTCGGAGATGAAGTAACGGCCGTAGCTTGTGACTTTTACGTAGCGGGGGATGTAGTCCACTTTTTTCAGGATGTCGGCCGCGCTGCTTGGAATGTAATTGAAATACACGCCACGGTCGCAGCAAAGCACGCAGTTACCCAAAGCGGTGACGCATGCGCTGAGTATCTTGCCGAATTTGTTTTTCGCTTGGCGCACAGTGGATTCAAACTTTGGTGAACATTCGGTGGTGCCGTCGTCACATACTATCACATAGTCTGAGTATTCATTCATTGCCAACGAGACGATGTCTTTGCCTTGTCTGTTGAGGGCTTGGAGTTTGTTGAGGATGTCTTCCGAGGCTACAGCGTTCCATATAAGTTTGTTGCCAACCCTACTAATCACGCTCCAACATTTTCCGAGCTCTGTGATGTTGATGTCGATAATCCTGCCTTCCTTCTTGTTCACATCAAGTATGACGTCGAGCATACCTTGAGGCAGTTGGTGGTAATAATAGCCGTTGTTGCCCATAATCACCAAGCCTATACCATTGCGAGAGAATGCGGCGATTCGGGCCTCATTCGCTTTTTGTATGGCATCGGTCAAGAAGCCGATGGGAGTGTGAAATGTGGGGTCGTAACGAATGGCTCTGCCATAGCTGTGGTTTTCGTTCACCGTCGCATTATAGCCTTTCATGCGGGCATCCATCATGTCGAGGGCGAGCTGTTGCTCTGGCGTGAATCCGCCATCATACTGCTGATAGCTGCTGCTTGACGAACTTGACGATGAGCTGCGCGAGCTGGAAGAACTTCGGCTTGAGCGCGACTGAATTTGCCCGGTGCCGTTACAGTCGGGGCAGCGGTCGGAGTGCGACACGCCCGATGGCACCATCTGGTGGCAAATGGGGCATTGACGCTTGCTCTTGTTGTGGCCATAAGTGCCTGTGCCACCACGCTGGAAATACACAATTCCTTTGCCGCCGCATCGCAAGAACCTGCCTGCATCGGCATGTGGCGCGGCTGTAAGGATAACTAATACGAGTAATGTAAGGCGAAGAAAATTCTGCTTTTTCATTTTATTCGTTGTGCTTAGAGGATGCTTTGTAAAATGTTACGAAACACAAAGTTATAAAATTTTATCCAAATTCAAGAAAGACGAAGCTACGATTACTCCCGATTTTTAGTAATTTTGCAAAAGAACAAAAATAAACGATTGAAAGTGATGAAGAAAATCTTGCTGTTGCTCATGTTGGCAACGTCGGTTTTGGTGCAAGCCAAAGCCAAATATGGTATTGTGATGCCGGCTTCGCTGAAGCCTGGCGACAAAGTGGCAATCCTCTCGCCTGGCAGCACGCCCAGCGACTCATCGGTAATCAAGGCGATGGAGGTGCTGAAAGGGTGGGGGTTGAACCCTGTGAGGGGCAAGTATGTCACCACTCGCTACCACGGTTGGGCTGGCACCGCCGCCGAGCGTGAGGCCGACCTGATGTGGGCGCTCCGCGACAATTCCATCAAAGCCATCATCTGCTCGCGTGGCGGATATGGCTCGGCGCAAATTCTATATAATGTGCCGCTCGACACGCTGAAGAAGTACAACAAATGGCTTGTGGGCTACAGTGATATCACCGCCTTGCACAGTGCCATGGTGAAGGCTGGACACATGAGCATTCACGGCAGTATGTGCGGCCGATTGGCAAAGACTGGAGGCACCGACGAATACAGCGAGCGTTTGCGCAAACTGCTCTTTGGCAAGGAGATGCCAAATGTGGAAGCCCCGGCCCACGCCTACAACCACACCGGCAAGGCGAAAGGCATATTGATTGGTGGTAACTTGAGCGTTTTCACCCAAGTGAGTGGCTCGGCTAACTACGACTTCCTCGACCGCGACTTTGTGAAGGACAAAGATGTGGTGCTTTTCTTCGAAGATGTGAGCGAGAGCGTGAACCGTGTGGCAAGTTTGCTGTTTCAGATGAAGTTGAAAGGCACGCTCGACCATGTGAAAGGCATCATCGTGGGCCGATTCACCGAAGTGACCAGCCTTTCAGGCTATGAAAGCATGGATCAGATGCTCCACGAATTCCTCGACGAGTATCAAATCCCCATCTGCTACGACTTCCCCACCAGCCACGACGAGTCATGGAACACCCCCATGATAGAAGGCTGCCCCGTGGAACTGACCGTAACCCCCGAAAAATCCACCCTCCGTTTCCAAAAATAACGAAAAACCGGTTCTGTGGATAAATACTGGGGGACTGAAACAAAAAACATAAAAAACAGCCTTTTTGCGATGCCAGTGCTTCGCACCTGTCGTTAGTGCTGTGGCATGTCTGATTTCAAGC
>ENA-ORNT01002793-ORNT01002793.1-human-gut-metagenome-genome-assembly--contig:-NODE-2793-length-10493-cov-3.257425_pt1 | contig 10493 bp, 5 predicted proteins | sample MGYA00242120_ERZ509032 | MGnify/ENA primary metagenome ERZ509032 (study PRJEB26280, sample SAMEA2338729) | human gut metagenome | biome: human gut; feature: human-associated habitat; material: faeces...
GAGGTTTTTACCGCATAAGGCCAGTCCGGCACCATAGTCGAAATCCCCCGTGGTCAGCGGTCTCACTTCGCCTTTGAGGTTGGTGGAGTGTACCATGCTACGTGCCTGCCATACGCCGGTGAAATAGAACGAGCGGCTGTCGGCTGCCCAACAGAATCCGTCTACTCCGGATTGGAAAGCTTCCGTAACGTAAGTTTTTGCACCCGTCTTCAGGTCCAGGACGCACAGTCGGGTACGGTCGCTTTCGTAACCGTTGCGCGCCATGCTGAGCCACGCCACATATTTCCCGTCGGGAGAATAAGCCGGGTTCGTGTCGTAGCCCACGTTACAATCCCGGTCCAGATGGTTTATGGTTTGGTGTTCCATAGAACGCGACGGGTCTATTTCAGGCTCTTTGTAGTCGGCCGGTTTGCATAGGTTCTCGGTTTGTCCGGTCGCCGTATCGTAGCGGTAGATGTCGCTGTCCGTACTGATAGCGTAGTCCCGGCCTGTCTTTTTGCGACTGGTGTACACGATATAACGGCTGTCGGGACTCCAGTTGAACTGTTCGCTGCCTCCGAACGGTAACATCGGGCATTCAAACGGTTCGCCGTTCAGGAGGTCGATGCCGTCACCCGTCCGTCCGTCTTGGACATCCGCCACGAAGATGTGGGGGATGGTGGTCACGTAACGGTCCCAATGTTTGTAGTTGAGGTCGGTGATGACCATACCGCTGGATAATGGCAGGTCGTCGTATTTTTTCTCGATAGAAGTATAAGTGTCTACGGAATGGACGATGATGACTTTTTTCCCGTCGGGGGAAAACTTGTATCCTTCCACGTCCTTATGGCAGAAACTGACTTGACGGCGTGACGTGCCGTCCAAAGCCATTTCCCATATCTGGCTGCTTCCGCTTTTACCGCTCAGGAAGGTGATTTTTTGTCCGTCCGGAGTGAAAGCCGGTTCGCTTTCGTTGTCGGCCGTGGTGGTAAGCAGGGTAGGGTTCGCGCCGTCGGCATCCATCAGGTAAAGGACGGTATGGCTCTTGTTCTGCTGTACGCTGTAATAGCTGACGGTGTACACAATCTTTTGGGCATCCGGAGAGACGGCGAAAGTTCCGATCCGTCCCATGGCCCATAATGCCTCGGGAGTGAGGCGGTCTCCGGTAAGTGTAATCTGGTTTTTTCCGATGATTTGTCCGTCGTTGGCTCCGGATACCGGACTGGTGGAAGCCAAGGTAAGGGCTGCGGTCATAACATGAATGAGATTCATAATAGATGTGAGCTAAAAAAATGAATCATTCCGGACGGTTGCGGATAGCCCGGAATGATTCTTTTGGATATATTGTTATTTTTTGTTTTGAGCTTGTTTCTTTTTCTGTTCTTCCAAGATGGCTTGCTGCTGTTTTTGCAGTGCTTCCAACCGTGCGGCCATTCCCGACATCTTTTTGTTAGGGTTGGCTTTATTAGCTTGGTAGTTGGCTTCGAGCTTAGCCAAAAGCTTCTTGTCATCGGTGGTCTTGCGTAGGAACCACATGATAAGAATACTAGTCAGACCGGAAAGGAAATAGTAATAGTTCAATCCGGACGAGTAGTTGTTGAACATGAAGAAGAAGGCTACAGGCATGATATACATCATATACTGCATGAACTTCATTTGCTGTGCTTGTTCGCCGGTCATGCTGTTCTGCTGCTGGCGCATGCTGATCCAAGTGTTGACGATATTGGTCAGGCAGAACAACAAGCAGAAAATGCTGAGGTGGTCTCCGATAAGCCAGATGGACTTGTCCCATCGTATTACGTCATCGTATGCCGAAAGGTCGGAAGCCCAAAGGAAACTTTCTCCGCGCAATTCGATGGCGTTCGGAACGAAGTTGAACAAAGCGATCCAGATAGGCATCTGTAACAGCATCGGCAAGCATCCGCCCATCGGGCTGACCCCGTACTGGCTATAAAGCTGCATGGTTTCCTGCTGCTTCTTCATGGCGTCTTCCGGTTTCGGATATTTGGCGTTAAGCTCGTCAATCTTCGGTTTCAGCACACGCATCTTGGCAGAAGACAAGTAAGACTTGCGTGTGGTGGGGTAGACCAGTACTTTCACCAATATCGTGAGCAACAACAAGACAATACCCATTGACAGTCCCAGACTGCTCAACCAATCGAAAATGTATATGATGAAGAAACGGTTGATCCACTTGAAGAGCGGCCAGCCCAGATAAACAAGGTCCTCCAATTCCAAGTCTTTGTCACTGGCACTGAGTTTGTTCGTGTGTTGCAATAGATGGTAATTGTTCGGAGCGAACAGCATCTGCATTTGAGTAGGGGTCTTTCCGCTGGGATCGAAGAACGTTTTCATGTCGGCCTCGTAATCTTTCAGGTAACCGCTGGCTTTTTGCTGCGGCGTGCTGCTGAGGTGGGCTTCTGTGAAATCCTGATGTGCTATCAATACACAACTGAAAAACTGGTTCTTGAAAGCGACCCAGTCTAAGGGTTCTGCGATCTTTTCGGATTCGGCACTGGTTTCGCTCAGATAATCCGTTCCCTCATTCTTTATTTTATACGTCAGGGAAGAATAACGGCTTTCGAAATCGAAGCCTTTTTCTTGTTGGCGTGCCATTTCATTCCATGCGATGTCCAGAGTTTTCATAGACGGAGCGAAGATATTGCCCAAACCGTTGGCCTGGATGGTAAAGTCGACCATGTAGGAATGGGGCAACAACTTGTAATCGAAATCCAGTGTGCCTCCTGTGGAAGCCTGGAGACGCATGGTGAGGGTCGTGTCGCTGACGTTGATTGGGGTGAAAAAGAGGTCGCCGGAGTTGATGTTCTCCGTCTTCCCACCCAACATGAATTGCATGCGTACGTCTTTTTCGTCGAACAGCGTCACCGGGCCGCCCTGTTGGTTCTTATATTCTTTGAGTTCAACCTTTTGGACGGTTCCCCCACGTGTGTTGAACGTTAATTTAATCAGTTCGTTTTCCAATACGACGTTTTGTGCTTCTCCTCTCCTGTGGGCGTAAAACAATGACGTCGTGTCTAAAGCTACTTGTGCCTGATGCGCTATTTCAGCCTCTTCCTTGGCTTCTTGTGCCATCTGTGCCTTTTGTTGAGCCACGGTAGCGATAGAGTCCTGTCGGCGTTGGGCTTCCATTTCCGCTTCGCTCGGGCGACTGAAATAACTGAATCCGATAAGTACTGCCGCAATGAGGATAAATCCTGTAAGCGTGTTTTTGTCCATATTCTTATTTATTTGTCTTTAGATTGCTTTTTGGTGCTCAATGAATTCTCAATGGCTGCCTTTACGAATGAAAGGAACAATGGATGCGGTTTGAGTACCGTACTGCTGTATTCCGGATGGAATTGTGTACCGATGTACCATTTCAATGTCGGGATTTCCACGATCTCCACCAAGTTGCTGTCGGGGTTGGTGCCGACGCATTGCATGCCGGCCTTTTCATACTCCTTAATATATTGGTTGTTGAACTCGTAGCGGTGACGGTGGCGTTCGGAAATCTGCTTTTGTCCGTATGCCTCAAAAGTCTTACTGCCTTCACGTACATCACAATCATAGGCCCCCAGACGCATTGTACCTCCCATTTGGGTGATATTTTTCTGTTCTTCCATGATGTCGATGACATTGTGCGGAGTCTTTTCATCCATTTCGCGGCTGTTGGCATCTACGTATCCTAATACGTTACGTGCAAATTCGATAACCATCATTTGCATGCCGAGACAAATACCGAACGTCGGAATATCGTGGGTGCGGGTGTATTCGGCTGCAATGATTTTACCTTCGGTGCCCCGTTGCCCGAACCCCGGACAGATAACCACTCCCGCCATACCTTTCAGTTGCTCTTCCACGTTTTCATGGGTCAGTTTTTCGCTATTGACGAAATGTGTCTTGACTTTATAGTCATTGTAGGTTCCGGCATGTGCGAGTGACTCTAAAATACTCTTATATGCGTCTTGCAAATCATATTTGCCAACCAGGGCGATGTGGACGATTTCCGTAGCTTTGTTGCGACGGTCGAGGAAGGAGCGCCATGGACCGAGTTGGGGCGTTTCACCCACCGGCATATTCATCTTGCGTAAAATAATGGCATCGAGCTTCTGGGCTTGCATGCTCAGAGGTACTTCGTAGATGGACGGCATGTCCAGGCTTTGAATGACTGCTTCTTCGTCCACATTACAGAAATGAGCCACTTTCTTCCGGATGTCCGCATTCAGTTCATGTTCCGTACGAAGTACCAAAATATCTGGTTGTATACCCAAACTCTGCAATTGCTTGACCGATGTTTGGGTCGGCTTGGTCTTCAACTCTTTTGCAGCCGCCAGATAAGGAACGTAGGTCAGATGCAGGTTGATGGCATCCTTGCCCAATTCCCAACGTAATTGGCGGATGGCCTCCAGGAAGGGCAGGGATTCGATGTCACCTACCGTTCCCCCGATTTCGGTAATTACGAAATCAAACTTGTATTTTTTACCCATCAATTTGATGTTCCGTTTGATTTCGTCCGTGATATGAGGTACGACCTGAATGGTTTTACCCAAATAGTCCCCTCTGCGTTCTTTTTCGATAACGCTTTGGTATATCCGACCGGTAGTTATATTATTGGCACGGGTAGTCTGGATTCCGGTGAAACGTTCGTAATGTCCTAAATCCAAATCCGTTTCCTGACCGTCTACGGTAACATAGCATTCGCCGTGTTCGTACGGATTGAGCGTACCCGGGTCGATGTTGATATAGGGGTCGAATTTTTGAATGGTAATGTTGTATCCACGAGCTTGCAACAATTTACCCACAGATGAGGATATAATGCCTTTGCCTAATGATGAGGCTACTCCGCCAGTAACGAAGATATACTTTGTTTCTCCCACAATGTTATAATTTTTGGATTAGAATTCAATTATAATACAACTATTAAGTTGCAAAATTACAAAAAACTTTGAGTTCCGTGGGACTTTTCCTTTAAAAAAGATATATCTTTGTGTCGACAAAAGAAAACGTGGATGCAAATAAGGTTCTTTTTTATCATTATATTGTCATACTTGTTCAGTACTGATATCGGGGCTCGAAACAGGCGTACGTGTATCGTGGATACATTGTCGATGAACGCTGTAGTGCAAAGATATACAGCTCTGTTGAATGCACTTGTCTGGGAAACAAGCAATTTACAGACGGATTCAACCGTGAGATTCACTCCGTATTATTTCCGGTTGTTTGCTCCGGGGACGCTTTATGATGCCCCCATGAAGCAGGAGTTTGGTGTAAAGTGGAATTTCACACTTCCGGGACGTGAAAAGAATGTCCCTTCTTTGTTGAATTATAGAGATAAAGACCGATTGGTATTGGAAGAGGAGAATAGGATGCTGATGCAGGCTTATGTCCGTACTCCATGGTTGATTCAGACTACGGAAGACGACTTGGAAAAAGCCGGTGGGTTGCAGAAAGAAGTCTTACCGGAATTGCCTGCTGTGACCCATTTGGTGGAAAATGAGATCAATGTTGATTTAACACAGGATGTAGATACCATACGTTTAAAGGTACGGCGTCCTAATTTTTGGAAATTCAAAGGAGATTATTCGTTTCAGTTTACCCAAAATTATTATTCCGAGAATTGGTATCAGGGCGGTGATAACAATTATACGATGTTGGCTTTGGCAACCATGGAGGCGAACTTCAATAACAAACAGAAAATACAATGGGACAACAAGCTTGAAATGCGTTTGGGATTTCAGACTTCGAAAACGGACGAGAAGCATAAACTCAAGACTAATGACGACTTGTTGCGTTTGACCACTAAAATAGGTTACAAGGCTACCAAACATTGGTTTTATACTTTGCAGGTTCAGGCATATACTCAGTTTTATCCGAGTTTCAAGGCAAATAGCGACGAGGTTTCTTCCGATTTCCTTTCTCCGTTCAATTTGGTCGTTTCTTTAGGTATGGATTATAAATTGGAATTGAAACGTTTTAAAGGTTCTGCCAATTTGTCTCCCGTAGCCTATAACTTTCGTTCGGTAGAGCGCAGGTCGTTATTCGGTAATTTTGGATTGGAGTCCGGACGAAGTATGTACAATAATTTCGGTCCGAATATTACTGTGAATTATAGTTGGGAGATATGGAAAAACATCAAGTGGGATGCCCGTATATATTGGTTCAGCAATTTGGAAACGACCGATATCGAATGGGAAAACACATTTACTTTCACGATAAACAGGTTCTTGAATTCCAAACTGTTTCTCTATCCTCGTATAGATGACAGTTCGGAGAATTATCGGAATGAGGATAAAAAGTTTTCTTATCTCATGTTCAAAGAATGGTTCAGCTTGGGTATCAATTACTCGTTTTAATAGAGGCTTTGCTTATAACGACTTATTAATGCTTTCAATATAGTTCAAGAGTTCCGTACGTCCCGTTTTGTTTTCGGATGAGGTGATGAAGTAAGGAGGCAGTTCTTCCCATTGTTCTTTTAGGGCTTTAAGATAAGCGTCAATATTAGCCTTGAGCTTAGTCGGCTTGGATTTGTCGGCTTTCGTAAAAACAATACTGAACGGGATTCCGTTTTCTCCGAGCCATTCGATGAATTCCATGTCTATTTTTTGAGGCTCGTGTCGCGAATCGACGAGTACGAACAAGTTGGTCATCTGTTCTCTGCACAGTATATAAGAAGAGATGATTTGCTGCAACTTTTCTTGTTCTTTTTTGCTTATTTTGGCGTAACCGTATCCCGGAAGGTCTACCAGATACCACTCATTGTTGATTAAAAAATGATTGATAAGCAATGTTTTACCCGGTGTAGCAGAAGTTTTAGCCAAACCCTTATGATTGCAAAGCATATTGATGAGGCTCGATTTGCCTACATTACTACGGCCGATAAAAGCATACTCAGCCTTATTATCTTTTGGACACATGCTCACGCGTGGAGCAGATATCGTAAATTCTGATTTCTTGATTTCCATTCTTTCTATTTTCTTTTATAATTATTATTATAGGCAGCACACGAACTAATCATAAAGTTCAATATTCAACCGCTCAAAGTTCAATGTCTATAGCATCTCTGACAGTTCCAGCCACCTCATTTCCTTCTCGTCAAGCTCATCCTTGATTTCCGGCAGGCGCTTGCTCTTTTCGGTCAATTCCTCTACCGACAGGGTACCACTGCAAAGGGCTTCTTCCAACTTTTTCTGCTCATCGGTAAGCTTCTCTATTTCCTGGGTCAGCTGTTCATATTCACGCTTCTCCTTATAGCTCATTTTACGCTTGTTCTCAAAGTTGGCATCACGCTTGGCTGTGCCGGCACCATCATTGGCAGCCGTATTGTTATTGCCTGCATTTTTAGCCGTAGCTGCAGCTTTTTCTGCTTCATCCTTCTCCTGCAACCTGCTCCAGTCTCTATACTGGGTATAGTTGCCAGGGAAATCCTGAATTTCGCCTTCGCCCTTGAATACCAGGAGATGATCTACCACCTTGTCCATGAAGTAACGGTCGTGACTCACCACGATTACGCAACCGGCGAAATCCTGCAGATACTCTTCCAACACCTGCAAGGTCTGGATATCGAGGTCATTGGTAGGCTCATCGAGTACCAGGAAGTTAGGATTTCTCATCAGCACCGTACAGAGATAGAGCTTGCGCTTCTCGCCACCGCTCAACTTATATACATAGTTGTGCTGTTCCTCAGGAGTAAAGAGGAAGAACTGCAGGAACTGCGAAGCCGTCATGTGGTTGCCGTTGCCCAGGTCGATATAGTCGGCTATCTCCGTGATGACATCTATCACCTTCTGATCTTCCCTGAACTTGAGTCCCTCCTGTGAGAAATAGCCAAAGCGCACAGTCTCACCAATGTCAAACTTACCACTATCCGGCTGCACCTCCCCCAAGAGCATCTTGATGAAAGTAGATTTTCCCGTACCATTATTACCTACGATACCCATCTTCTCAAATCGGGCAAAGTTGTAGTAGAAGTTATCGAGAATCACCTTCTTCTTTCCTCTGTCATCGAAAGCCTTGCTCACATACTGGCATTCGAAGATTTTCGAACCAATATATACGGTAGAAGCCTTCAATCTTACCTGGCGGTCTTCGATGCGCTGCTTGGCTACCTTCTCCAACTCATAGAAAGCATCCTCACGATATTTCGCCTTATGACCTCGAGCCTGAGGCTGACGACGCATCCAGTCCAGCTCTCTGCGATAGAGATTCTTGGAATGCTGGATTTCTGCACGCAGATTATCCATACGTTCCTGGCGCTTTTCCAGATAATAAGCATAGTTTCCACGATAGGTGTAGATGGTCTTATCGTCGAGTTCCAGGATGGTATTACATACCTTATCAAGGAAGAAACGGTCGTGCGTAACCATGAAGATGGTCTTGTTGCCACGATTCAGATAACCCTCCAGCCACTCTATCATCTCCAGGTCGAGGTGGTTGGTAGGCTCATCGAGCATCAGGAAGTCAGGCTCATCTATCAGCACATTGGCGAGTGCCACACGCTTCTGCTGTCCTCCACTCAACTGTCCCATCGGCTGGTCCATATTGGTGATATGCAACTGAGTGAGGATCTGCTTTGCCTTGAGCACCTTTTCTGGATCATCCTCATGATTGAAACAAGCTTCCAGCACGCTTTCCTCTGGATCAAACTTAGGAGATTGTTCCAGATAGCCCACCTTTAAGTCGCGTCGATAGATGATATCACCACTCTCATGTCCCTCCTTATCCATAAGGACCGACATCAATGTAGATTTACCCGTGCCATTGCGTGCCACGAGTCCCACTTTCTGTCCTTCAGCTATAGAGAAGGATATTTTATCAAAAAGAACCTCTGCTCCAAAGCGTTTGGTGAGGTTTTGAACGTCTAAATACGGTATTTGACTTGCCATTTTCGTTATTTTTGTGCAAAGTTACAGAAAAAATTTGGCAGAAACAAATTTTTTGCTTATCTTTGCACTCGAAAAGTTCAAATACATCTAGTGTTTCCATTGTAGAAACGCTTCATTTCATAGAAAAATCATATAATATACAATATATAATAATGTATAGCAAAGACGAATTATCAGCAAAAAGTGTCCTTCAACTGAAGGACCTTGCAAAAGAAATTGGCGTCAAGATTAAATCTGGCGACAATAAGGAGACGATTATCTATACGATTCTTGATGCTTTGGCAGAGGCATCAGCAGATGGTGCTGCGCAAAAGCGTAAACGCACACGCATCGCCAGCAAGAAAGAAGATCGAGTATATTCTGTTCATGGAATCGAGGGAGAAAACTTCGATGTTATGAAAAACCAGGTTAACGGCCCTGCCGCTACTGATACAACCACTGAAGAAGAGACTCCACAAGCTACCCCTGCTACCATAGATCCACTGGCAGCTTTCCCTAAGCACAGAGGGCGCAAGAGCAAGGCAGAACTGGAAGCCATTGCGGCTGCTAAAGCGGCTGCCATCAAAATGCAGCAGGAAGGAATGAAGGCAGCAGAAAATACTGCTGAGCTACCAACCGAAAATGCAGATCATACAGACAATACTGAAAGCCCAACAGAGCAAGCTACTGTTTCTGAGGAAGAAGCTATGGCTACAGCTCTGGCAAACAATGAGCAGCCAACCGAAGAAGCTCCCGTATCTGACAACCAGGAGACAGAGATTCCTGAGGCGCAGTTTACTGCCGACGGTTCGGGCAATGACAACAGTGAGTTGATTGCCATGCTCCAGGCTAAGATGAATGCTCACAACGAGAACAGTACTTCTGCAGAACCAAAAGAAAACAATACTCCAGAGTCAGCTGTAGCTGAAACTACACCAGATGGTGTCTGGTCAGGCGACCCGGGCGATGGCACCGATTTCATCACCGTGGTAGATTTACCTATCGAGGATCAGGCAGCCATGCCTACATACGATATTTTCGACCGTCCGATGACTCCGGCAGCAACAGCAGCACCAGCTTCTGCACAGGCCCCTAAGGAGGTAAGTCAGGAACCGGAATATGATTTTACTGATATCATCTCTGCCAATGGTGTACTCGAAGTACTCTCTGATGGATATGGTTTCCTTCGCAGCAGCGATTTCAACTATCTCTCATCTCCAGATGATATCTACGTAGCTACCAATTTTGTGAAGCGCTACGGATTGAAGACTGGTGATGTCATCCAGTGCCACGTTCGTCCACCACATGAGGGTGAAAAGTACTTTCCACTCACCAGCATCGACAAAATCAACGGTCGTGATCCATCGGATGTAAGAGACCGTGTTCCATTCGAGCACCTCACCCCACTCTTCCCTAACGAAAAGTTTGAGCTCTGCGGCGACCGCCGTACTACCAACCTGAGTACCCGCATAGTAGATCTCTTCTCACCTATCGGTAAGGGACAGCGTGCACTCATCGTGGCTCAGCCTAAGACCGGTAAGACCATCCTGATGAAGGATATTGCCAATGCCATTGCAGCCAACCATCCAGAGGCATACCTGATGATGCTGCTCATCGACGAGCGTCCTGAGGAGGTTACCGATATGGCTCCCC
>ENA-ORNT01002796-ORNT01002796.1-human-gut-metagenome-genome-assembly--contig:-NODE-2796-length-10488-cov-4.609892_pt1 | contig 10488 bp, 10 predicted proteins | sample MGYA00242120_ERZ509032 | MGnify/ENA primary metagenome ERZ509032 (study PRJEB26280, sample SAMEA2338729) | human gut metagenome | biome: human gut; feature: human-associated habitat; material: faeces...
CCTTGCCAGCCGAGACGCTCATTTTATATTTTTGGATAGTCCCAAGCCCTTGGCACTGAGCTTTTATAAGGGCCGGTCATTTCAGCTTCCGGTAATAGGCGTAGAACATCGGCGCGGTGGTGCAGATGGCGATGGTATCTGCAATCGGTTCTGCCAGATAAACACCGGTGACCGCATCCGGCCAGATGTGCGGCAGGAAAAAAATCAGCGGAATAAGCAGGATGATCTTGCGCCAGACGGTGAGAAAAATCGCCTTCGGAGCCTGATCCAGCGCCACAAAGCTGTACTGGCAGGCAACCTGAATGCCGTAGATCAGCAACATCGGCAGATACACCCGCATACTCCATCTGGTGTAGTCGATAAGCACCGCATCATTGGTGAAGATCGACGCTACGGCACCGGGCACAGTCATGCACAGCAGCCAGATCAGGAACGATCCGCTGACGCAGCAGATGAGCAGCAGCCGGAAGGTTTTCTTCACACGGGGAATGTTCTTTGATCCCAGATTGTAGCTCAGCAGCGGCTGCGCGCCCTGTACCAGCCCCGGCAGAAGCAGCATAACGAACTGCATCACACTGTTCAGAATACTCATAGAGGAAACGGCCATGTCTCCGCCGTATTTTTGCAGCGAGGTGTTGAAGCTGATGGCTACCAGATTCTCCGTCAGCTGCATCAGCGCCGGAGAGGTACCCAGCAGGATGCACGGCCAGAGCAGCACCCCATCAAACCGAATATCTCGAAAATGCAGACACAGCAGACTTTTCTCCGTGCAGAGATAGCGGATGACGAAGCAGGCCGACACCCCCTGTGAAAGGATCGTTGCCAGCGCCGCACCTCTGACACCCATGTGAAAGCCGTTAATCAGCAGCGCATCCAGGAGAATGTTTGTCGCCGCACCAACAGCAACATTACGCATACTGATCAGTGTTTTGCCCTGCGCGGTAATAAACGCATTCAGACCCAGCGTGAGCTGCGTAAACAGCGTACCAAGGCAATAGATGTTCATGTAGTCTGCCGCAAAGGAGATCGTGTCCTCACTGGCTCCGAACAGCAGCAGAATGGGCCGTCCAAACACCAACATCACGGCAGTCAGGAGAATAGAGAGCAAGAACAGCATCCATGTGCAGCTTCCCATGACCTTTTCTGCCTGCTCCTTTTCTCCTTTGCCGAGGAAGATGGAGGCTTTTGGTGCACCGCCCATGCTGACCAGTGCAGCAAAGGCAGAGATCGCCAGAATCACCGGTGTGGTCACGCCGACGCCTGCCAGCGCTTGCTTGCCCACTTCCGGGATATGTCCGATGAACATTTTGTCCACCAGATTGTATAAGATGTTGATGAGCTGCGCTGCAACAGCCGGAACCGCCAGCTTGAAAAACGCTTTCGGCACCGGTGCGGCAGCCAGCAGATTGTCGTTGTCGTTCAAGATATTATCCTCTGTGATCGCACCTCTGGCATTGGATCATAGGCGTCTCGCCCTCGTCCTTATAGAAAACGCCCGCCCACTGGCAGATGCTCTGCAAGATTGGCACAACGGAAGCCCCTTTTTCTGTCAGGGAGTATTCCACCCGCGGTGGAATCTCATCATAGGACTTGCGTTCCACGATGCCGTTGGAAATCAGCCCTTTCAGGGTGGATGCCAACACTGCATCGGTGATGTTGCCCATTTCCCGGCGCAGCTCACTGTACCTCAGTGTGCCAAGCGTCGCCAGAACGCAGATGATGCGGGAGTTCCACTTGCCGCCGAACAGCTCCATGCCATATTCCAAAGGACAGCGAATGTCCTTTTCCAATTTCCTTTGATACATACCTGCACCTCCTGTAGCTTTCTACATTATAACCGGATATGCAGGAACGAACAAGTTACTATCAAATTTATGAGCGGGTGCAAAATGCGCCCGCTCAGCAGTTTTACAGTTCCTTCTTGTTGTCTGCGCCCGGTGTGGTCACGATGACCTTTTCCGGCGTGATGATGAGGGCACCCTTTGCAGTGGCCGCGCCATTGAACATCTTTTCTACCATTGCCTTGAAGGTTCTGACAACTTCACCCTCGGTGACATACTGTGCCGCACCTTTGATCTGATAGCCCTCCAGATTCTGCGCATCATAGACGGAGATAGCGATCTTGCCGTTGCTCGCAGCGATATTCTTCAGGGTCGTGTCCAGGAACACATCGCCCACCACGAGCTTACCGTCTGGCGTCACATCCTTAAATGCAACAGGCACCACATTGGGTTCACCATTGGCGCAGGTGGCAAGATCCCACATACTGCTTCCCAGCAACTTGACAACATTTTTATTCAGCATGATAAGTTCCTCCTTGTGATTTGAGCTGTGGCTCATTTGCTGCGCTTATTATAAGAGAAATACCAAGGAGAAAAAAGATATGGGTTGATTTATGAGTCACTCATAAAAAGCATAGCTATGCCATAAGCTGCCGTTTTGCGAAGCTCACGTTATGAGCAGTTCGCTGTGGCAATCTATTTTTCCGTCTTGGAGGTGAGCATCCATGGCAACCACGCGCCTGATGCCTCTCCACACCGGCAAAGGCCGCACGGTGGGACAGGCCATCAGCGCCATCATCGACTACACCGAAAATCCGCAAAAGACGGACGGCGGCAGGCTGATTACGAGCTGGCAATGCGACAGCCGGATCGCCGACGCCGAGTTTCTTTTCACCAAGAATCAGTACATCCAAAAGACCGGCAGAGTGCGCGGCGAGGATGATGTGATTGCCTACCATCTGCGGCAGTCCTTTGTCCCCGGAGAGATCACACCGGAGGACGCGAACCGTTTGGGCTGTGAGCTGGCCAAGCGCTTCACCAAGGGCAATCACGCCTATATCGTCTGCACCCATATCGACAAAGCCCATATTCACAATCATGTGATCTGGAACTCCACCGCACTCAGCCAGACCCGGAAATTCAGAAACTTTTGGGGTAGCAGCCGCGCCGTGCGGCGGCTCAACGATACCATCTGCATCGAGAACGGCTACTCCATCGTGGAGAATCCGAAGCGCCACGGCAAGAGCTACAACAAGTGGCTGGGCGACAAAAAGAAGCCCTCCCACCGGGAGCGAATCTGCACAGCCATTGACGATGCGCTGACACAAAAGCCCGATAGCTTTGAAACGCTGCTGGAGCTGCTGCGGCAGGCCGGGTATGAGGTCAAGGGCAAAAAAGTCCCATCCCTGCTGGGCGGCGAACAGAAAAAGTCCATTCGCATGGATACCCTCGGCGACGGTTATACTCCCGCAGATCTCCGCGCGGTGATTGCAGGTGAAAAGGCGCATACGCCGCGAAAGAACGCCACCGCGCCGGTCAAACCGGAAAAGCGCAGCGGGAATCTGCTGGTGGACATTCAGGCCAAATTACGCGCTGGCAAAGGAACTGGCTATGCGCGTTGGGCAACATTATTCAACCTGAAGCAGATGGCGCAGACGGTGGCCTATCTGCAAGACCATGAGCTTTTAGATTACGCCATTCTCTCGGAGAAAGCGGCGGCAGCGTCCGCTCACTTCAACGAGCTTTCCGCAAGGATCAAATCTGCGGAAACACGCATGGCCGAGATTGCCGTGCTGCGGGAGCATATTGTCAATTACGCCAAGACCCGCGATACCTACGTTGCCTATCGCAAGGCCGGGTACTCCAAGAAATTTCTTGCAGAGCATGAAAGCGAGATCACGATCCACAAGGCCGCAAAGAACTATTTTGATGGACTGGGCTTCAAGAAGCTGCCCACCATCAAGGCGCTGAATACCGAGTACGCCGAGCTGCTGGCGGAGAAGAAAGCGGCCTACGCCGACTACCGAAAAGCCCGTGAGGAAATGAAAGAGCTGCTGACGGCCAAGGCCAATATCGACCGTATTCTGGAGTTGGATAAGGAGCAGGAGGAAGCGAATGAACGACGGGAAAAAGAGGCGGAGCAGCGCTGAGCTGATCCCTCTCTTTTTCAGCGCTGTTCTGCTGGATATAATTCCTATCCACTACTGCCACAACTTATACAGTGTCATGTACAGTGTGAAGTCCGTGTTACATTTTCCACGCAGCAGTCTGCGGAGGCTCCGCGATGAAGCGGCGGTAAATGCCGTCCTGTTCCACAGCCCTTCATGCTACCCCCCGCGAGGAGCTTACCACGCAGGACGGCCTTGATAAGCGCTTTACCGAGATTCACTGTCAAGTTGAAGGCTAGAAGCTGTAAACACTCGCATAATAAAGGCTCGTATCAACCAAATCGCTGATACGAGCCTTTTTCATGTTAACACGCTTTTTCGTCAATGATTACTTCTTGCAATCCTTCGATATTCGATGGGCAAAATGCCCGTACTTTTCTTGAACAGCTCCGCAAACCGGCTGGAGGTGGTATAGCCGATCATCTGTGCAATCTGCCCCATGGTGAAATCTGTATCAATGAGCAGATGCTCTGCCTGACTCATTCTTCGCCCTTGAATATACTGCGTGACGCTGCATCCGAACTGCCGCTTGAAGCAGCTTTTCAGCTTGCTTTCGCTCATGCAGGCGATATTTGCAAGCCGTTCTAACGGAATGTCAAACGCATAGTGATCCGCAATATAGCTGGTCACATTCTGTAAGCCTTCTGCGTCCTCCGCCGATAGGGGTCTTTCTCGTTTCTGACTCTGTTTTTTCCACGCATCCACCACCAGAGAAATGGCTTCCGTCACCTTGGCGTCAAAAAACAGCGATGCCGCCATCCCGCTGCCGCGATAATTCTCCACTTCAAAGAGAAGTTTGGACATGGCCGGAAAGTCTGTTGCCTGATCTACGCTCTGAAACGCAGCGGGCAGATTAAAATAATCGTCCGGATACTGCTTTTTCAGAAAGTCCTCATAATAGGCCGGAAGAATTTCAATTCCCACGGAATGAACAGGGATACGTTTATGAATCAGCGCACGGTAGCGATAGTTCCCGCCTACAATGGTCTGAATGTCGCCTGCCGAAAGTCTTCGGTATGGACTCAGTTCTTCGCCGGAAATAGAATCATAGCGCAAAATGCTGATGCACTCCGGGATCTCCATATCCAGCTCAAAGTCCTCGTGGAAAAAGAAATCATGAATTTTGATGTCATACAGGTCTTGCTTTCCGTAGACCCAGTAATAACCTCCGCCTACTTCTGGTTCAATTTTCCAGCATTGTCCCGCAGGACTGAATTTCTCCGGACATGGAATCGGGAGAAAGTTATTCCGTTCCAGAAGCGGTCGGTAGTATTCTGACAAAATATCGTTTTTCATATTGCTCCTTGCAACGAACAGGCAATTCTTTGCAACGATTAGCCAGAAGCGCCTGCCGGTGATTGAAAGAATTGCTGTGGTATGATAGCCTATACTTCGGTTAGCGTGCTCTAACCGAAGTATAGCAAACGGCGGCGCATCCGTCAAGCAGACTATCATTGCAAAGGAGTTTTTAATCATGCAAACCATTCAGAAAAAAGGTCTTACGGTAAAGGATCTTGTCACCATTGGTATCTTTTCCGCACTCTTTCTCGTGTTCGCTCTGGTCGGCGGCATATTCTTCGCCCCCAACCCTGTCCTGACCTTTTATATGCCGGTGGGCAGCGCATTGCTGTGCGGCCCTGTCTATCTCCTCATGCTGGCCAAGGTTCAGAAGCGCTGGGCAGCGACGATTCTGGGTGCAATTATGTGCATCATCTGGTTCGTGACCGGGATGCACTGGGCCATGGCGCTGGGTTATCTGATCATGGGCATCGTTGCCGACCTCGTTGCAGGAGCGGGTCGGTATAGGAGCAAGAAGATCAACTCGCTTTCCTACATTCTCCTTTCCCTCGGCGGCACGGCCTCCTATCTTGTGTTCTTCGCTGACCCGGATGGCTGGGCAAAAACCATGCTCGGCAACGGCACGGAGCAGTCGTATATCGACACCATGCGCAATACCGGCACAACGTGGATTCTCGTTATCATGCTGGCAGGAACGATTCTGGCCGCCGCAGTCAGCGCCTTTATCGGCTGCAAAATGATGAAAAAGCAATTTGAAAAAGCCGGTATCACCAAATGAAGCTGCATCTTGACCCACGCACAAAACTGTTTCTTATCCTGCTCTGCGTCCTGAGCGCCATGTTTGCGCCGAATCTGTATTTTCAGTTTGCACTGGTGACGCTCATCGGTCTGCTGGCGGCATTCAGCGGAAAATGGCAGTATGCACTGCGCGGCATGATTGCCTATGCGCTCATCTGCGTATTTACCGTTTGGTGCATGGGTGTGCTGACAGGCACCTGGCGGACGATGCTCATAGCGTTTCTCGGTTTGGTACATAAGGTCTATGCCTGCGGGATGCTGGCGGGACTTGTGATCTCCACCACCAAGGTGGGGGAATTTCTCTCCGCGATGGCGCACCTGCACATTCCGAAAAAGCTGACCATTCCCATCGCTGTCATGCTGCGGTATCTACCGACCATCCGGGAGGACTGGCATTATATCAAGGACGCCATGCGCCTGCGGGATGCATCGCCGACACCTTGGGGCTTTCTGAAGGCCCCGGCTATGACAATAAACTGTATCTATGTGCCGCTGCTAACAGCGGCCAGCAAGACGGCGGACGAGCTGTCCATCGCCTCTGTGACCCGAGGCATCGAAAATCCGAAGCCGAGAACCTGCCTTGTAAAAATTCAAATGAGGTCAGCGGACTTTCTGACAATGGTGTTTTTTGCGGCGTTTCTTGCCGCTGAGATCGTGTGGAAGGCGGTGGGCATATGATCGAAATGCAGAATGTGTCGTTTTCCTACCCTGACAGCGCAGATGGCGGACTCAAAAATATAAACCTCACCATCCCGGATGAGCAGTGCGTGCTGCTCTGCGGACGGAGCGGCTGCGGGAAAACCACATTAACGCGGCTCATCAACGGCCTGATCCCGCAGTTTTTCGCAGGAGAGTTGACGGGCAAGGTACTGTTGGACGGTGAGAATCTGTTTGATCTTCCTATGTACCGCATCGCGGAAAAGGTCGGCAGCGTATTTCAGAACCCTCGGACACAGTTCTTCAATGTGGACACCGACAGTGAAATCGCATTCGGCATGGAAAACGAGGCTGTGCCGCAGGAACAGATGGGACAACGTGTGGTGGAAACAGCCAAGGCACTCCGTATCGAAAACCTGTTGGGCCGCAATATCTTTGCTCTCTCCGGCGGGGAGAAGCAGAAAATTGCCTTTGCTTCCGTCTATGCGATGAATCCGCAGATCTATCTGTTGGACGAACCGTCCTCCAATCTGGACATGGCAGCGATTCATGATCTGCGGGCGCATCTGCGTCTTATCAAGTCACAGGGAAAAACGATTGTTGTTGCGGAACATCGGCTCTACTATCTGATGGATGTAGCTGACCGCATCGTTTATCTTGATAACGGACATATTGCCGGGGATTGGACACCGGAACAGTTCCGTTTGCTGTCTACTGAAAAGCGGCAGAGTATGGGGCTACGGGCGCTCGACCTGCAAGACGAAAAGCCAATATGTGCAGCCGTGCCAAAACAGCCGCCGGTGTTGGAACTTCAAAATGTGTCGCTGGCTTATAAAAAGCAGCCCGTGCTGCGCAATCTCTCCTTACAGGCTGCGCCCGGAGATATCATTGCCATTGTCGGACACAACGGCGCGGGGAAAACCACCTTTTCCCGTGCGCTCTGCGGTCTGCACAAGGAAACGTCCGGCTCATATCTGTGGAATGGAAATCCGCAGAAGCCGAAGGAGCGCATGAAGAGTTCCTATATGGTCATGCAGGATGTGAACTATCAACTCTTTGCTGAAAGCGTGGAAGCAGAGTGTACTTTTGGCATTAAGCATCCAGACGCAACGCTTGCGGAAACCACATTGAAAGAATTAGGACTTGCTCCATTTCGGGCGCGCCATCCGAATACGCTTTCAGGTGGGCAGAAGCAGCGGCTCGCGGCGGCGACGTCAATGGTCTGCGGGAAGGATCTGCTGGTATTTGATGAGCCAACCAGCGGCTTGGATTTCGACAGCATGGTGCGGCTGGCGGCACTGATTCAGAGACTCTCCAAACTTGGGAAGATTATTTTTATCGTGACCCACGATTATGAGTTCGTTTGTCGTACCTGCAAAAGAGTGCTGCATTTGGACGATGGCCGGATACAGGATAATCTACCTGTGACGGAAGAATCGATTCCAATGATAAAGGAAATTTTCGATGTGAGGCGAACGAAGTGAAAGAGAAAAAAAGCACATTCGGCTGGATTTTCAGCTTCGCCGGACAGAAGAAGTCCGGCTATATTGCTAGTGTGATCTTGGCTGTCATCGGTGCTGCGTTTCAGATTCTGCCGTTCTTTGTGATGGCGCAGGTCATCGGCAAGCTGCTGGCCGGAAACAAAGACCTTGCAGGCTATTTGATCGATTGTGCGGTGATGGCGGCGTTCTGGCTTTTGCGTGTACTGTTCCACTCGCTGTCTACGGCGCAGTCCCACAAGGCAACTTTCGCCGTGCTGGGAAATATCCGAAAGCAGGGGCTTGCGAAGCTGGCCAAAATGCCGCTGGGGGATGTGCAGGCCAAAGGCTCCGGCGAACTGAAAAACATCCTCGTCGAGCGGGTGGACAGCATCGAACCGACGCTGGCGCACGCCATTCCGGAGATGAGCAGCAATGCCGCAGTCGCCTTGGCAACCTTGATTTATCTCTTTGTCATCGACTGGCGTATGGCGCTTGCTTCACTCATTACTTTTCCGCTCGGTATGGTGTTCTTTATGCTGATGATGGCCGGATACGAGAAGAATTACGCCCGAACCGTTGCGGCCACCAACACCCTGAACGATACAGCGGTGGAATACATCGGCGGCATCGAGGTCATCAAGGCGTTCGGAAAAGCAAAAAACAGCTATGAAAAGTTCGTCATTGCTGCAAAAGAGTGTGCCCAAAGCTACATCGATTGGATGAACAAGAGCAACTTCTACTTCACCTTTGCCATGAACATCATGCCCGCGACACTCCTGAGCGTGCTGCCCATCGGCGGGCTGCTGCTGAAAAACGGGACGCTGACGCCGGAGAAATTCGTTCTCATTGTGATTCTCTCCATGGGGCTTATCACGCCCATCATCGGCTGCATGAAGTTCACCGATGATCTGGCCAAGGTTGGCACGATCATCTCTCAGGTGACGGACATTCTAACCGCCCCGGAGCTGTCTCGCCCCGAAACGGACACAGAATCGCCGCAGGGCAGCACCGTGGAGCTGCGTGACGTTCACTTTGGCTACAATGACGCCGAGGTGCTGCACGGCATTGACCTGGTCTTCCCCGAAGGAACGGTCAACGCGCTGGTCGGTCCCTCCGGCAGCGGCAAATCCACCATTGCCAAGCTCATCGCCTCCTTCTGGGATGTGGGCAGCGGCAGCATCACCGTGGGCGGCGCGGACATCCGCAGCATTTCCGCAGAGCATTACAACAAGCTCGTTGCTTATGTGTCGCAGGATAACTTCCTGTTTGACAACACCGTGCGAGAAAATATCCGCATGGGCAGACCCGATGCGACGGACGCCGAGGTGGAACAGGCGGCACGCGATTGCGGCTGCTATGATTTCATCATGAGTTTGGAAAACGGATTTAACACGCAGGTCGGCAGCGGCGGCGGACACCTCTCCGGCGGCGAAAAGCAGCGAATCTCCATTGCCCGCGCCATGCTAAAAAACGCACCTATCGTCATTCTGGACGAAGCGACCGCCTACACCGACCCGGAGAACGAAGCCATCATTCAGGAGAGCGTGGCACGACTCGTGCGAGGCAAGACGCTGATTGTCATTGCCCACCGGCTTTCCACAATCAAGGATGCCGACCAAATTATCGTTCTGGATAACGGGCATGTTGTCCAACAGGGGACACATGAAACATTGCTTCAACAGGATGGCATTTACCGTAGGTTTGTAAAAATACGGCAAACGGCATCCTCTTGGAAAATATAAACAAAATAAGAAAGGGTTTAGGTAAGCATTATGGAAAACAACAAACTGAAAGTCAAAGACTTGGTGAACATCGGTATTTTTTCGGCACTGTATATGGTGATCTCAATGATTGTTATGATTCCCGTTGGAATTGCACCAATTCTATGGTTGATCTGGCCCGGTATTGCGGGGCTTTTCGGCGGAGCATTTTTTACACTTTTGATGACCAAGGTTCCGAAGCAAGGCGCAGCATTGATTCTTGCAATTATTACTGGGCTTTTGTATTTTGCAACAGGTGAATGCACTTGGGTTATCATCGTCACTTTTGCAGTTGCCGGAATTCTGGGTGAAGCTGCAAGAAAGGTATTGGGTTACAAATCATTCAAAGGCATTGCCCTGGCTGGCGGATTTACCGCCTTTGGTTTTATTGGTTCTCCCCTGCCTATGTGGTTATTTCAAGATGCCTACATGAAGTCTATCGAAGAAATGGGTATGGGCGTTGAATATGTAGAGGGGTTACAGTCTATGATCTCTGCCGGTTCTTTCATTGGTATGTTAGCAGTTGCATTTGTCGGCGGTTTGA
>ENA-ORNT01002800-ORNT01002800.1-human-gut-metagenome-genome-assembly--contig:-NODE-2800-length-10470-cov-7.896976_pt1 | contig 10470 bp, 9 predicted proteins | sample MGYA00242120_ERZ509032 | MGnify/ENA primary metagenome ERZ509032 (study PRJEB26280, sample SAMEA2338729) | human gut metagenome | biome: human gut; feature: human-associated habitat; material: faeces...
GTTCAATGGAGATGCCCTTCGGCATTGCCTCCGTCTGGTACTGGAAATAGAATCTCTTTATACTTTTTCTCGCCATGGCTAAGTTCAAGCAAGCTTGCTTTGCTCATGACTTATCGAAAAAGTTCCAAATCTTCACTGCTGTACATAATTCAATGTTTAAATTCAGCAGCGAAGTTACTTCTTTATAATTTAAGAGCTGAATTGAGGGCTAACATTACGCTCCTAACATTGCTTTTATCTTTCCCAAAGAAGAAGAAGCTTTTTCCTCAGCCTTATGCCTTTTCAACTTATTGAGACGCTCATCAAGTATAAGGGTTATACAAGTGTAAAGTATATCAAAATATTCTAAGCAAAATTCTTCTGAAAGTTCATGAATACCAGCACTCAAGATACCATATATTTCTTTATGATGCTCCACTAAGAAAGAAGGAAGTTCATCTTTTATTGCTTCTATCTTCTCTCCCATCTTCATTTGACGGAATTTCGATTCATCTAGCAAACCTGCATCTATCAACCTTTGTGCTTCTTCAAAGACAATATCTTCGAAAATTCTTCGCAAGTAAACATAAGAACCAATACCAACTCCATTTGTATAAATCATAATGGCTGTCATTAATTCCTGCTGTTGGTTAAAAGTTAGCACTTTCCTATATTTTTTTATATCTTCCTTACGGAAATCCCTAAGAGAAGGAAAAGAACCTATTTTCATAATATATCCTTCATTTTTATTAAAACGAATAAGGAGGGTTAAAATATCTCCGAAGCGTCCACATTCAAAAGACATCACACGTACATCTTCATCATAAGGTTCAAAACCTTGGTTATAAAAGGGGCCTTTTCCCATTTCTATATTATAACTTAACAAATGATAAGTAGATTCTACATTGCTCACTGGATTAAAGCCACTAACTGAAAGGTTATCATTTGTAAGTTCATTATATAATTCTTTGAAATCTTCACCTGTTATCTTCCGATAAGGCGACGACTTAAAAATAAATTCTTCTGCAGTCATAATGTTAGTACTTATTTTTGGACATAGCCCTTTGTATAGGCACATATAAAATTATCTAATGTTTATATTATACCATATTCTTTTGATATTCATGATATTTACAAAGTTCCTCCTTACTTTGCATTAAATTCAGTATTATATCATCTGTATTAATTGTACTTTTCCCTCCCGATATTTCTTTTCTTAATATCAGCATAAAATTAAGTAAAGGTTTAAACACATCCTTACCTTTAGAATTTGGACTACACGAACATAGATACTCTGTAAAAGCTCTAAAAGCCTCATCTGAACCATAAACAAAAAGGTCTTGTTTAATTTTAAGCAATTCACTAAACCTTTCATCAGGATTTGCAGACTTTTTTTGCTTACTTTCTTCCAAAAGCGTAAAGACCATATTTACAGCAGAATAATAAGCCTTATACTTCTTGTCAGAAACATAATTTTCAAGTATTTTTTTCAATTCAGTTCGTAATTGCCATTTACAAGTCATTACTGTAACAATAATTGTTACCAATGATGAAGATATTGGAATAATCCAATCTGAGATATTATTCATTCTGTATATTTACACGATTAAGTTAGCCTATAATGTTCAATGAAAGAGACAGCATCGTAAGGCTTACATTTACAGCCTTGTATCATCGAGACTGAAAAAAAATAACTTTCAAAGCTTGTTTTCCTTTGAGTACAAGAAGACTCTTTGATAATTTTGTCAAATAAGCCTTCTGTATCTTTAACTAGTTCTTTACATTTTTCATCCATAGCTAATCTTTTTATTTTTCATTCGTAATATGGATTAGTATCAAAATCAAATTGAATATTTCCATTTAAGTGAAACTTCTTGAGAGAAGCCTTGATGTCAGCAGAGACACTTGCTTCATAAGGAATATCCATATTTGTGACCAAAATTCCTCATAGCAATCTACCATTTTCACGTAATCGCTTTTTCATACCTTGCAATGCAGATTCTGCCCAAAGCTTATAGTTATTCTTCATCCCTTTCTTTTCCTCGTCCGAGAAATTAGAATGCTCGATTTGAAACTCTACATACTTCTCAGCTGAATGCTTTGCATTATCAAGTTCAGCCTCTGATACCTTAGCGATTGTCATCCGCTCACCTATAATGGCACAGATATAGCCTTCGACAAAGGCTGTTATGTAATCTTGATTATTTCGATGAATCATAATAAACAAAATAGAATTAATTCTTAGATTGCTTAATCATATTTGTCACGGCCATATTCAAATCTTGATGCAAATCTTTTTCATTCCACTTCTGCCAAAACTTTACCGTTTGACTCGATGGTACAATGGTTGGATGGTCGATTTTTATCCTTGAAGGAAGCAAAATGGCATCTCCCACCACATCACTGTCATCACAAAATTGTTTGAGAGAAAGACCACGACCATACATCTCATACTCACGGATGATGGCTGCGTAATCGACTTTTGTTTTCTTTGTCTTATTTTCCATTTGCTACCTATATTTTAATCGGCAGCAAAGGTAATACTTATTCTTTAGTGGGCAATGTGGAGAAATAGATGGTTACAAATGCCATGTCTTTTACCAAGTTGTATACGATAATTATGCATATAGTCAGTCGTTTATATTTAATCAGTAAACCCTAATTAATATTTTGTTAGTCTACGGCATCACGTAGCTTAATATATTCTGACCCGTGATAGAATAAAAACCAGAGCTATAAGGTTTGGCATTGGACGTAACGAAATTCCAGAAAGACTCTGATTCAAGAACTCTTTTCAATTCCAATATTTTTTTTAAATCATCATCAACAAACGAAAAGCCATTGTACAGTAATAGCAAAGGATCATCGCTTACTACGCACCTCAATCTGCGATTTGCAATCTTTGAAAAAAACAATTTATATCGTGGCATTATCAACGACTGTGTTCGACCATAAGCATACCAAGCCGGATAATGATTCGTTTTTCCCTTGTCTCTTGTAGACAACAAATCTTTTTGCGACAATAGGTATTCATATGCAAGCGGAAACGATTTACTTAATTCGTCTTCCTGCAGAATCACGGCTTGTCCTTTGTTATTCAGTCGATAAGGATAGATTGCCTTCTCAATAATATTATCAATTTTTACATCCGAATTGAATTTATTGGAATTGATAATATCCCTGCAGATTTCTTTTTCAATATAGAATTGACGGTCATCTTTTTCTAATAAATAATAATCTTTATCTTCATAAATAGGTTTGAATATATACACTTTATTTTTCAGTGTGGCTATGCCATGGCTTGTCTTACAATACTCTCGTAATGTTTTGCCGTTAGATGGCTCTACTGATGGTGTAGATAACCTAAACATCCAACCTTCTCTATTATTAAAGTTTGAATAGGGATACTGCTCATATTCAAACTTGTTTGGAAATATAGTAGTAGGATTCAAACAATAGGAAACCGAATCTGATTGAGTTTTGGCAAGAAAGAATAGGCACGTATATGTGCTCTTTCCTCTAAACATCTGGCATCCTCTAAAATCGACTATCTTAATATCAAGTAATTGATTGGAAAAATATTCTCTGAGTGCTCTGCCATTCATACTGGTTAGGAAACTATTCATCGTAATAAATCCAACCTTACCACCCTTTTGAATAATCTCTGTGGCTATCTGAAAAAAAGGAATATATAAATCACTATTACCAGAATCACAAACACTCCAGTTCTTCAGCAGCTGTCTATTCACATCAGTCATATTGCGTGCGCACACATATGGAGGATTGCCAACTACTATGTCGATAGGTGTAATTGCTGTAAAATCAAAGCTAAGTGAATTTGCGACATACAGATTAAAATCAAAATTTGCATCTTCTCCATTTATCAGAGCCTGTAGAGACAAAAGAATTTTTGTCCTCTCTATGGCATAATCTTGAATGTCGACACCAAATATATTTTCTCGGTAAATATCGGCAAATGACTTACTTGTCTGTTGGTGTATGAAATTGGCAATTGTCAAGAAAAAGCCACCGCACCCACATGAAATATCTGCAAAACGTTTGTTCTGAAGTTGTACTTTATCTATATCGCATGTTAGTTCAGCCACAATACGCTCACGAATAGCTTTAGGGGTATATATAGCTCCACTTATTTTTCTATCCGAAGGAGAAATGACGAACTCAAACAATTCAGTCAGGTCTTCAAGCGAATATTCACAACCATTTTTTTGCAGTTGGATTTGAAATGCCTGCAGCAAATCATACTCAACAGATTGTTTCGTTATCACATGATTGTATAATAACGCATTCTGTTTAGGATGCAAATGATGGTGTAGAATATAAGCCGAAACGATGAGTCGGTTTACCAACTTGACATCGGTCAATCCTTTACGTTTAAGATATACAAAAATCTGTCGGTTCATTGATTTAATCGTAAACTCTTTACTGTATCATAGTACAAAATAAGAAGCTCGCATAGAACCGATTTGTATTCTACTTTGGTCTCAACTATTAGTTTTAAACGATCTATAGCCAGCTCTAAACGGTCGAGATTCCAAATTATCGAATATCGCGCTAGTCCTAGATGAAGCTTGCTGACCATATAATCAGCATCAACATCATTTGGTTTTGCACAAATAATGCCATGATCGTCTCTTTCGAAATGCTCATTATAATCGGTATCACATGGATCCAAATAATGGGCACTGTCATCGTCCCATTTTGCCCTATTAACGTAAGAACAGCAATACACTAAATTCGAATACTCATTTTTCAAGTCTGGATACTTTGATTCTGGCTTAAAATGGTCAATTTGGAAACATCTTCTTCCTCCGAACCAATGGTCGGAACATCCTGTATAACCACACTTATTATTGAAATCCTTTGCCAAATCATCTTTGTAGTTATGATAATCTGACTTCTTTTTAGTACAAGTCCTTTGTGGAGTTTGTGTTCTGAATAATTGTGCCATATCAATTCAATTTTGACAGCAAAGTATCAATATTATCAAGGATAGATGTAAGATGACGAAGATTCTTCGAGTCTTTCATCTGTGAAGGAAGAGAAGTGTAATTATCCAGAGACTTTTCCAAAAAATTGTCCAAATCAACAATTCTCTCTTCTTCAGCCATATCAAGAGTATCAGATTCTCTCTTCTTTAGTAATTTATTCAACTCCTTTTGAGCTAGCTCAATAGCATTTTTATATTTTTCTATTTGGGCCTTGATTCTATCGTAAAACTTCGCTTTATTGGACTGCTCGCCGTTTGTAAGTAATCCCTTGACATATACTAAGTTTACATCTTCGATTTCTGCCACTGCATCATTGTCATATGAAGTAATGACAAAACAAGGGAATCCGGGTCGCATATCACGATACGATTGAACCAATTCAACTCCATTGTATGGTACATTATATTTGAAATTTACTTTCATTTCATTCAGAAGAAAATCTGACACGATAGCATCAGGGTGACACTCTTCTAAACGATTTATCATCGATTCCAAATCCGCTTCGGGATATAGGCACACCACTTCAAACTGTTCACCAGCGGCATCCATATAATCCATAAACTGATCATGTTGATCTTTCTCTTCGTCTATAAAGACTAACTTATATGCCATAATAATCTTTTTTTAATTTTAAATTTTATATTTTCGGGGAAATGATAGCCTTAAGCCAAATCCCTCCACGGGTGAAGTAATATGCAGTGATGCATCATTGTCGTCAGCGATAAGCTTTACAATCCACATTCCCAACCCCGTACCAATCTCTTCTCCTGTGATGCGATTTCGTTTTGTAGTGAACAATGGTTGCATGATATCATCTGGGTTCAAAATATCAGGACTCAAACCAGGTCCATTGTCTTTATAATCACATATTATACCATCCTCCGTCTCTGAGAACTTCACATTGATGCAGCGTGGCCTATCCTCTCTCATTCTTGTAAAAGCTTCCACAGAATTAGAAAATAAATTATAGAAAATACTATCAAAATCTATCTCAAAAGCTCTTACGATTAAGTTTTCGACGCCTGTTATGTTCAACGATATTGCTCTAGGATCAAATACTGGTTTCCATGTCGCACGTAAAGAATCGAAATAGGCCTCCATATTAATATTTTTTCTCTTTCGTTTGTCTTTCTTTATGATACCTGTAGAGAAGTTTAGCCAATTCTGCATCTTTTGGTCTGTTTTCATTGCCTTGTCGAGCAAAAGAAATGGATTTTTGCGTTCTTCTACACCTTCAAAAGCGTTGACTGCAAGTTTTGTCAGAAAGAGTGACTTAATTTTCTCGTAGCGATTGTTCATTGAATCGTTCAATTTGCTCAAGTCATGGCTGAACGAGGCCAACATCAAACCACTACTAGCCAATGCCCGAAGTACATGTTGCTCTTCATGCAGTTTTTCAATCTCTTGGCTTTGCTGCTGAGTGAGCGAGGCTAGGAGTGTAAATTGGTAGGCTTGCTCAGCATTTAAATTAGCAGTCTGTGAATACTTCTGATCACTTAAGATTTTTTCAACTAGTATCTTTGCAGCCTTATTGTTACGTGCAGCTCCGTTACGCATGTTATCATCCTCCTCCAATTCTCTAGCTATGCATGCACGATCATCTTCAAAGATAGCGATAATTCCTTGTATCAGTTGCTTAAAAACGCGGAATGCCTGATTCTCTTGCAAACCTTCTCGGCTGGACTTATCGTCAAAGTTAAGATTTGTAAGTCGGGATATACGGATAGAACCCGCGACATTCTCCACTTCTACCTTATATCCGCCACCAGCCTTTGCAACACCTGCAGGGCTCTTTTGCTTACGTGCCCCAAGTCCTAACCAGTCGAATGCTGAATCATTTCTTTCGCCATACGGACGCACCCGAAATCCATCCCTAAACAGTTTTATGCCTCCAAACTTGTTCAACCAATCTGAGCGCAGTCCATAAGCACATTGTTTGTAACAGAACCTTTCAATATCTTGCTTTGTTGCACCACGCTTAAGGAAATAAAATGTCATGTCAAATGGTCCAATTTGATTAAATACATTGTTTATATCCACAGCTTTGAATCCCGGTATAAGCTCCGAGAAGGTGCGTTCTGTAGTCCAATATCCTCTTAGAAAAACTTCTTTCGTAAAGTTCGTTTTCTTTTGATTATCTCTTGCAAAGAAAGATGGAGAGATGCGTTCCACATCGTATTCACGCCTATATACCGTAATGTTCACATGTTGATTATCATCAGCATGAGCCTCAATCTTATAGTCATAATCATCACAGAAAGCACTCTCAACCAGACCATATTTTTCAGGATTGAGTGACTCACGCAACACAATAGCATAATCATCGTTCTCTGTTGGAGGTACCAGCACCCCAAGATCATCATAAAGTTGCGTAACGTTCTCTTCTTCCCAAGTATCACGAAGATTGGATATTTTTAATATGGTACCATGGGTAGCATTCAAATCCTTTAGCAAGGATGTAATACTTGTTGGCAATCCAGAAGCTTCAATACAATCCATATAGGAGATATTCAATCCCTCTAAGGATGCATTGACATCGTTTATTGTTTTATTATCACCATCAAAATCGCCCCAATTGACAATCCATCTATAGCCATTGAATCCAGATGAATTACCTTCTGCATCCACATCTGTATGAACATTTGGATCGTAGATGGTAACCATTTCACACGTATCTCCAAGCTTATCAAGAGCAAAACGACCGATGCCCTTGGCACCAGCCTTTATTCTCTTATGGGCTGTAATGTAGTTGAATGCTTTATTATCTGTACCGATGGTCATCCAGCAAGACTCAATAATCTGTCTTGTCATGCCTTCGCCACAATCCACTATAAATAGTTCGCACTGTTTCTTTTGAAACATCCGAAACTCCTGAATATCTATATTTGAAGCTGTATTATTAAGCTTATATTTATTGTCCGCTTTACTATAGATACGATTAAGTAATGTCTCGTCACATCCCCTTAGGAGCAAATCATCGAAGTATGTTTGTTCGATTGATTCGCGTAGTTCAGAAAAATTATTATTTATATATACAATGCTATAACGACTGTCTGCATCGTATCCGTTCTTAACAAGTTCTATAATGGCTCCCTTTGCGGTGGCCACATTTTCACGACCGATCAGTCGTGCAGTCCTTGCTGATACCGTAAAAGGTATTCTAGTTATCATATAACAATAGTTAGTGCTCAATTTAGGGCATACCCCTTTGTATAGGCACTTTTACAAGTGCCTATATATTGAGTTGTTAAAAATTTCACTTGTTTGTTAACTATTGGCATATTGCCAATCCGATTTTATCTGGTCGCAGGCTGAAAAAATCCCTGCAACCGTTAAATATTTTAGTAAAAAACTTACCGAGGTATTCCCAGGCAGACCGTCCCTGCATCTTAACTGTACCGATGATGCTATGATAAGTAGCTGCCATCTCTGCCCCTTCATCACTGCCAAAGTGGAGCATTGAATTGCGTTGGGTAGTCAAAGGACGAATCGCACGTTCCGCCAAATTATTATCAATGGGGAGGTTACCGTCCTTTAGAAAAGCAAAGATGTTGTCCCAGAATTTGTCAAGATAATTCAAGGCTTCCCGTAAATAAGGAGTTGTCTCTGAAGGATCTTTGTCAAGCTCTATCTTAAGATGCTGTCTAAGAGTTATCAGCATTTCCTTTGACTCAAGGTCTTGGCGACGCTTACCTCTCTCTTCTGGTGTAAGACCTTCTGCATCGTATTGACGTTCTCTTTTGTAATAGAAATCAACACCCCTTAAAAAAGGAAGAGCCCGAATATCACCAGCTTGCTCCATGGTCTTGTCCAACTTGGCTTTCCAATGTGCCATGCACACTTGATGTATGGCATTCTTTAGATTAGGACTTTTCCGCACGGTGCTTAACTCGTCACCAATAAACACATAGGCATTATAACCATCGGTCATAACACTCTTCAGTTCAGCATCACCAATAAAGTTGGTCAGCACGTCACGACCACGCGAGCCATCCTCATAGAAGAAGATGACTGTCTGCTCTGCCTTGTTTACCAATACCCAGATATAGCATTTCTTGTAATGGTCATACTTGCGGACTTTGCACCATGTTTCGTCACAGTTGACTATAGAGTCTTTCTCTAAAGCCACTTCCTTCAGTACCTTGACAAGTTCGTCAAGATATTTCTTGCCTTTCTTTAACCAGTTACGGAGTGTGTTTGCAGACACCTTCATACCCAAATCGGTAAGCCAGCGGTGAAGAAGACCGAAAGTGACATTTTTCACGTAAACCTCGTATGCTATAGCTTGAAGAAACTCTGGAGTGACCTTAGTACCATCAAACTTTGTAACAATTTCAGGATTACCGGCTACGGGGAAATAACCCCACTTTGGTTTCTTGCCTTTCTCCACATAGTGAACCATCTCGAAACGTTCCTCAACAAGGTTTACCTCAAGATGGAAAACAGGAATCATCTTCCTTTCAAGTATACGTCCAGGGACTTTTGACAAGTCCGACTTATACTCTTTGGGCGTTCCCTGGATTCCCATAGTATTATAGGCGTCTGGACGATTTGACAAGTCACGTGCTTTCTTTTCCTGAGTAGCAGTTGATGCTGATGCCTCTGGTTCTTTGTTGACTATTGAGTTTGCAGGCAAAGATGAAGATGTACCATCAAAATCATCCTTGTCTTTTGTGCGATCAGACTCTTCATCTGAATCCTTTTTCTTGGTTCTGTGACTCTTATCACCGAAGCGATTCTTATTGGCAAACTTTAATTTTGCTGTTAAATCTGCCACTTTACGCTCGGCAGCCTTACGCTTACGTTCGGAATCCTTCAATGAAGATTCTAGAGAATCTATACGAGAAAGCACATCATCCAATTTGGATATGCGTTCGTCATATTCCTTCTGCTTATCAAGAAAATCTTGGAGAACAAGGTCACGAGCACGTAAACCTAAATCTGCCTCACGAACTCGCTCGGCAAGGTAATTGATATAACGTTTTTGTTCTTCTGCTGTCATATCTTTTTGCTTTTGCGTCAGCTCATGGATGGATTTACAAAAGAAAATCTCTCTTTTAAAACGAAGCTGTGCCGCCTGATTTACCGTGTATTTAAATTTCCCATTTTTATTCATGCTGATTGGAAAATCCAAATCTAAAGAATCCCCATGTTTCTCAATCAGAGTGATACACTTCTCAATCATTGTATTTTTTTCCTGATTTGTCTTCAAATCTCCGGAATCTTCTATCGTTATGGAATAACTCTGCTCATTGGTAACTAAAAGTTTACCATTACAGTCATAAATTTTACCGCGGGCACTCTTAATGGTTTTAATTTTCTGTTTTTGCAGAGAAGCTTCTCTGTCATAGGTTTCGCCTTTCACAATCTGAAGATAAAACATACGTCCGACAAGTATACTAAAAAGCAGTATATAGGTTGTCACCAGGGCGAAAAATCTTGATTTTACCACATTTTTCAGCATATCCAGTATACCGTTAAA
>ENA-ORNT01002802-ORNT01002802.1-human-gut-metagenome-genome-assembly--contig:-NODE-2802-length-10465-cov-7.292603_pt1 | contig 10465 bp, 9 predicted proteins | sample MGYA00242120_ERZ509032 | MGnify/ENA primary metagenome ERZ509032 (study PRJEB26280, sample SAMEA2338729) | human gut metagenome | biome: human gut; feature: human-associated habitat; material: faeces...
TTTCTGTTTTTTATCCCAACTGGCTTATAATTCGGAAATTTTATCTAAATTTGTGCCGAGAAAAAACATTATTTGAACTTTTGCAAAGTTCAGAAGTTATTGGAAGTTATGAAAGAAGTGACCACTCCCTTCGGTCGTTCAAGAAGATAACGGACAATAGCCTTTCTATTAAAAGGTAAGGCATATGTCCGTTACCTTCACTCGCGCAGCGAGTTAACTTCCTTTTTAACTCCCAATAACTTCTATAAATGCTAAACATATAAACAGTATATTATGGATACATTAAAAAAAGTATTTGCATCGAAACTTCTCGACATCAAAGCCATTAAGTTGCAACCCAACGACCCCTTCACATGGGCATCAGGATGGAAGTCGCCCTTCTACTGCGACAACCGTAAGGCCCTCTCATTCCCCGAGTTGCGCAACTTTGTAAAGCTGCAGCTGGTGCACACCGTGATGCAGCATTTTCCACAGGCCGAGGCCGTGGCAGGCGTGGCAACAGGTGCCATAGCACAGGGTGCGCTGGTGGCCGACGAGCTGAACATGCCTTACGTATATGTTCGCTCAAAGGCTAAAGACCACGGCATGGGCAACCTTATTGAGGGCGAGCTGCCCGCTGGTGCCAAGGTGGTAGTGGTTGAAGACCTTATCTCGACAGGTGGTAGCAGCCTGAAGGCTGTTGAGGCGCTGCGTGCTGCTGGCTACGAGGTAGTGGGCATGGTGGCCAGCTACACCTACGGCTTCCCCGTTGCCGCCAAGGCTTTTGCCGATGCTGGCGTAGAGCTGCAAACCCTTACCGACTACGACCACGTGGTAGAACAGGCGCTGGCCACAGGCTATATTGCCAAGGCCGATGTTGAGCTGCTGCACGAGTGGCGTAAGGATCCGGCTAATTGGAAAAAATAAACTGTTGAGCTTGAAAAGCTCAACAGTTTAAGGGAGATAATAACTTTTTGAAAGTTATCGGAGGTATCGGAAGTTAACTCGCTACGCGAGTGAAGTTAACGGACGTATGCCTTACTACTTGAGCGGCAATGCTATTGTCCGTTAACTTCCGATAACTTCCTCTTAACTCCCGATAACTTCCTTCTAATTCCTTTTACCTCCCTTTTACCTCCCGTTAACTCCTTTAATAAAAATATGACCACATTCGAAAGTAACGTAAAACAAATAGCTTATCCTCAGCAAACGGTGTATGACACGCTGAGCGATCTCACCCATCTGCAAGGCCTGAAAGACCGCATGGAGGCCATCAAAGACCAGCTCACCGACGAGCAGCGCAAGCAAGCCGAGCAGCTGAACAACCTCACCTTCGATGCCGACAGCCTCTCGATCGAAGCCCCTATGGTGGGCAAAATAACGCTGCGCGTTATCGACCGCGAGCCACTGAAAACCATCAAGTTTGAGACCGAGAACAGTCCTATACCCTTCAACCTGTGGATACAGCTGCTGCCCACCTCCGACACCACCTGTAAGCTGAAGCTCACCCTCAAGGGCGACATCCCCTTCATGCTCAAGGGCATGGTAAAGAAGCCGCTGCAAGAAGGCATTGAGAAGGTGGCCGACATGATGGCAATGATTCCGTATTAACATACACTATGGCACACAAACTTTGGGAAAAAAACTTTGAGGTGAACAAAGAGATAGAACGGTTTACCGTGGGCCGCGACCGCGAGCTCGACCTCTACCTGGCCCCGTATGATGTGCTGGGCTCTATGGCACACATCACCATGCTCGAAAGCATAGGCTTGCTCGAGAAAGACGAGCTGAAACCCCTGCTGGCCGAGCTGCGTCGCATCTACGACATTGCCGCTGCTGGCCAGTTTACCATCGACGAGGGCGTAGAAGATGTTCACTCGCAGGTAGAACTCATGCTCACCCAGCGCTTGGGCAACATGGGCAAGAAGATACACTCGGGCCGCTCGCGCAACGACCAGGTGCTGGTAGACCTGAAACTGTTTACTCGCCACCAGCTGCGCAACATTGTCGAGGCCGTAAAGGTGCTGTTCGACGAGCTGCAAGCCAAGAGCGAGCAGTATCGACACGTGCTCATGCCCGGATATACGCACCTGCAGATAGCCATGCCCAGCTCGTTTGGCCTGTGGTTTGGCGCACATGCCGAGTCGCTGGCCGACGATATGACCTTCCTCTTAGCCGCCTGGCGCATCACAAACCGCAACCCCTTGGGGTCGGCAGCGGGCTACGGCTCGTCGTTCCCCCTGAACCGCACGCTCACCACACAGCTGTTAGGCTTCGACAGCATGGCCTACAACGCCGTGTATGCACAGATGGGGCGCGGCAAGACCGAACGCAATGTGGCCTTCGCCCTGGCATCAGTGGCCGCCACACTGTCAAAGTTGGCCTTCGACGCCTGTATGTTCAACAGCCAGAACTTCAGCTTCGTGCGTCTGCCTAAAGAGTGTACCACGGGGTCGAGCATCATGCCACATAAAAAGAACCCCGACGTGTTTGAGCTGATACGTGCCAAGTGTAACAAGCTGCAGGGCCTGCCACAGCAGATAACGCTCATCATGAACAATTTGCCCACAGGCTACTTCCGCGACCTGCAAATCATTAAAGAGGTGTTCCTTCCCGCCTTCGACGAGTTGGCCGACTGCCTGCACATGGCAGCCTACATCATCAACCGCATCGAGGTGAACGAGCACATTCTTGATAACCCCATGTACGACCCCATGTTCTCGGTTGAAGAGGTAAACCGCCTGGCAGCCGCTGGCACACCCTTCCGCGATGCCTACAAACAAGTGGGACTGCAGATCGAGGCGGGCACCTTCCATGCCTCGCACGACATTCACCACACGCACGAAGGCTCTATCGGCAACCTCTGCAACGAACAGATAGCACAGCTTATGAACGATACCCTCAGCCAGTTTACGTTTAAAAAGGTTGACGAGGCCGAGGCTTTATTGCTGAGCAGTTGTTAAAAATACCTCTTAGCGTATTGTGAAGTAACAAACAACAAGAAACAACATAGGAACAACAAGTAAACAACATAATAGTTTTTATGAGGGTGTGTCAAAATAGGAGTTAGAGGAAGTTAAGAAGAAGTTAATCCATCTACGATGGATGGAAGTTAACAGACAAATGCTTTATTTTCAGCAATTTATACATATGTCCGCTAACTTCTGTTAACTTCGGGCGAAGCCCAAACTTCTTTTAACTTCTATTTTGACACACCCTCATGTTGTTTTTGTTGTTTAGAATAAAAAAATAAGATTATGAAATATGGTCGTTATCTTCTGTCGGCGCTGCTGCTGGCCAACACTCTGGCCTGTAGCGACGCCGACAGTTTGTATTGTCGCTACCCATGCCGCTTTGTGTTCAACACGAACACGCACAGCCACTCGGCAGCGCTCATGGCGGCAGCCACGGGCCGAGGGGTGTTCTGCGCTGTCACCACCACCCTGCATGGGGGCGCCACCTACTATGCCTTCAACACCAATATGGGCACCAGCGACGAGGTGATATTTACGGCCGAAGATCAGCGCTCTACCGTGCTCTTGGGGCTGAACAACCGCATCATTGTGGGAAACGGTAACCTCGACGACCCCACCACCTTCTATGCCTACGACGGCGAATGCCCCAACTGCTTCTCGCCCGACGCCATACCCGTGCACTCATACCCCCTCACGCTCACCGCGTCGGGCATGGCGCAGTGCAACGTCTGCCACCGACAGTATAACCTGAACACGGGCGGCAATGTGGTGGCTGGCGATAATGGCAAAAAGCTCAACCGCTATCGCTCGCGCTATGTGGCGGGCAATGGGGTGGTGTCGGTGGTGAATTAAAAGAAAAACAATTTTTTTTTGTACCTTTGCTGCCGAAAAAAATAAATCATAATTTTGATGAAAGCATCTATAGAGAACCTGTACCAGCTCGACGGCCGCGTGCCGTTGGCTAAAGCGTTGCCCTTCGGCCTGCAACATGTGCTGGCCATGTTTGTGAGTAATATCACGCCCATCATGATATTGGCGGGCGTAGGCCTCGACAGCGCCATGAGCGCCGCACTGATACAAAACTGTATGGTGATAGCGGGCATCGGAACCCTGGTGCAGCTGTTCCCCATCTGGCGCGTGGGCTCGCGTCTGCCCATCGTCATGGGCATCTCGTTCACCTTCCTGTCGCTGGCCATCAGCATTGCCGGAGCCTATGGCATGGGCACGCTGGTGGGCGCCGTCATCGTGGGCGGACTGGTAGAAGGTCTGCTGGGTCTGTTCGTGAAATACTGGATACGCCTCATACCGCATGTGGTGTCGGCCACAGTGGTAACGGCCATCGGCTTCTCGCTGCTACCCATCGGCGCCAACTCGTTTGCGGGCGGACAGGGAGCCCCCGACTTCGGTAGCCTGAACAACTGGATCGTGGGCACCATCACGCTGCTGGCCTGTCTGCTGTGCCAGGTGTTTGCCAAGGGCTTCTTGCGGTCGCTGTCGGTGCTCGTGGGCCTCGTGGTGGGCTATGTGCTGGCTTGCTGCATGGGCATGGTGAGCTTTAGCAACCTGTCGTCGCTCTCGTTCATTGCGCTGCCTCGCCTCTTGCCTTTCACCCCCGAGTTTAACCTGGGCGCCATCCTCTCGGTGGTGGCGGTATATCTGGTGTCGGCCACCGAGACCATTGGCGACACATCGGCTCTGTGTAACAGCGCCTTACACCGCGACCCCAAGGAGCGCGAGATGGGGTCGGCCATCTGCTGCGACGGCTTCGTAAGCACCGTGTCGGGCATCTTTGGCTGCACACCTATCACCTCGTTTAGCCAAAACGTGGGTCTGGCCTCTATATCGGGCGTGGTCAACCGCTTCACCATCGGCGTGGGAGCCGTGGTGATGATCATCGGCGGCGTGTTCCCCATCATCGGAGCAGCCCTCACCACCATTCCGCAAGCGGTGCTGGGCGGATGCACTATCATGATGTTTGGCAGCATTCTGTTTGCGGGCTTCGGCATGATGGCACGTGCTGGCTTCTCGCAGCGCAACATGGTTATCGTGAGTCTGTCGCTCAGCATCGGACTGGGCTTCACTCAGGCTACAGAAATGTTCGCCATCTTCCCCGACATCGTGCGCACGGTGTTTGCCGAAAACTGTGTGGCCGTGGTGTTCCTGCTGGCCGTGGTGCTGAACTTGGTGCTGCCTAAGAAGGTGTAATGCCCCTCCCCTTATGGAGGGGAGTGAATGGCCTTGCAAACCACCGTCCCCTACTTTAATTTGACCTCCCAAATCATACGTAACTTTGCACATCAAAGTAGGACGGTGGTCTCCGTGCCCCGTCCTCCAACACCCAGCGTTTATCCTTCAGCAGTGTAAATATTTTTATTTGCGCACTTTTTGCTTTTATTCGCGCTTCGCGCTCATGGGTTTAAACATTAATTCCCATTAATTGAACATTAATTATCATTAATAAGCGCTACGCGCTCTTTTCTAAACCAAACGCGCGTAGCGCGAAATATTAATGTTTAATTAATGTTCAATTAATGGGAATTAATGTTTAACCCTACAAGCAATGCGTAGCATTGCGAGTTATGATAATACTTAGAAAATTTGCGAAGCGCGAATATATAATGATAAGTGTGGATAACTATACACAATTGTGCATAACTATTCATTGCTTTGTATAATTATTCATTACCCTGTATAATTATTCAATGCACTGTAGGGGCGATTTTTAACAAAACATTTGTTAAAAATCTTACGGTTTGAAGAAAAAATCGGACGATAATTTTCAGTTGATCTTCTTGACACCCCTCGTTTGAAATATCAAGGGTTTTACGTCCTGAAACCATTGATATCAGCCCCTGAAACCCTTGGTTTCACACCCTAAAACCCATGCTTTCAAACCGTAATTTCATGCCCTTCGTCGCATCGTCTTGATATTGCATAAATATACAAAAAGTGTTTTATATGTGTTCAAAGAAATCTGTATATTCTTTGTCAAGAATTTTCCATAAACCATTAAGTCTATTGCCCTCTTTTACAATTAGGTTTTGCTCTGTCAATCGTTTGAGATATTTTTGTACTTGACGTGTTGATATGTTTAATGTTGTTGCCATTTCTACAGTTGTCGTCTTTGGATTGGATGATATGAGTTTATAAATAGCTCTTTTCGCTTTTACAAACTCTTTTCTTTGTTTGACTACTACTTTCGTCTCCTCTTTCTTGTCATTGGCGAACTGTTTTTCCGAGTTAGCGAACTGTTTTTCCGAGTTGGCGAACTGTTTTTCTGAGTTGGCGAACTGTTCTGTGTCTTTAGAAATATAGTTGAGATTCCATAACGTTACATGAAACTCTCCTGAGTTCGATTTGAATTCAGGGGCTTTATAACCAGATACTTTTTCAAAATGTTTATATTCCTTGACAATTTTCTTCATGCCACTTCCTCTACGCTCCATTAGATTAAGGCGATTGAAGAAATCTGCAAGAAGGGGATTACGTCGCTTTGAAGGTACATTCATGGGATTAAGGTGTTGAATGAGACTTCCGTCCATCATACCTCCTGGTGAATATACTTCCATTCGGTTATCATACAGATTTTTGTTTACGGTGGGGTGTTGGAGGACGGGGCACGGAGACCACCGTCCTACTTGAAGTATGCCTTATTTGTCTTGTCAGCGTTTGCAGCGTTTTTATAGTATGGCGCAAATCATAGTAGGACGGTGGTCTCCGCGCCCCGTCCTCCAACAACCAGCGTTTATCCCCCAGCACCCAGCGTTACGTGTGAACATTATTAATAATAATGGCGGGTTGTTGGAGGACGGGGCACGGAGACCCCGTCCTACTTGAAGTATGCTCTGTTTATCTTGCTGGTGTTGCGGCTCGTTATCTGTTGTTTTTCTCTTTATAAGCTGTAGCTTTCCCACTAAAAACATAGGAAAGCTACACCTAAAACATAGGAAAGCTACACCTAAAGCATAGGAAAGCTACACTTGGGGGTAGGAAAGCTACACCATATTATTCTTGTTTTTTATATCTTTGTTTCCGAAATTCAGCAATTCGTTAAGGAGTTAACCGAAGTTACGATGAATAGTCTTGTTCCTCTGCTGTTGGGACACACGTCTGTAATCAGAAACCAGCAAGGGCTCACGTCTGTAATCTGAAATCTATATGACACACGTCCGTAATCAGAAACCAGCAAGGCATACGTCCGTTACCTTCACTCGCGAAGCGAGTTAACTTCCTTTTAACTCCCGCTAACTTCTTCCCTAAATCACCCTCCCCGCCATAACTAACAACAAAATAAACAATGAAACAAAACTGTTCTTACAAACCTATGATTGTTGAGGCTATGCTGCGTCGTAGCGTCTTGCCTCTCTTGCTTATGCTCATGCTCTTTCAGCCACTAACGGCATTAGCCCGTAGAACCATGTACGGCCGACTGAACACCGACACCCAAACGTTAACAATCTATTATGATGATAACTGGCAGAAGGGCGACTTCACAATTCCTTCGAATGATACACCTTATTGGCGTTATGATTGTGATTATAATAAGTTAGCAAAGATTAAAACAGTGGTATTTGATCCCAGCTTCAAAGATGCCCGTCTCAAGGATTGTTCTTGGTGGTTTTCGGGATTTCGGGGTTTGACAACCATCACACATCTTGAGTATCTTAATACCTCTCAAGTAACAAATATGCAATATATGTTTAGCAATTGTGAGAGTCTTGAAGCCCTCGATTTGAGCACCTTTAATACTGAGAACGTAACAAGCATGAGTAATATGTTTTATTATTGTAAAAGCCTCAAATCGCTCAATTTGTCAAGTTTCAACACCAATAAGGTCACCTTTATGGGGTCTATGTTTAGCGATTGTGAGAGCCTCACATCCCTCAATCTCAGCAGTTTCAATACTGAAAATATATCAAATTATGGATATATGTTTCAGTATTGCAAAAGCCTCACAACCCTCGACCTCAGTAGTTTCAATTCAAAAGAAATTTTGAATACCAGTTTTATGTTTACTGGTTGTATTGCGCTGAAAACAATCGATATCTCCTCGTTTGACACGAGCAAAACCACCGATATGGCCTTAATGTTTAGCGGGTGCTCTGCTCTTGAAACCATTTATGCAAGCTCGGCCTTCACTACCGATAACGTGAAGAATGATTCTTATATGTTTTCAAATTGTACGAAGTTAAAAAATTATACTATTTATGGTTCAGGTAAAACCCATGCGCATATCGGTGAAGGGGGCTTTTTTACGGTGGCACCTGCTTGGGTACGATTTGACGCGGCTACGGGCACGCTCACCTTTCAGTGCAGCAGCGCCAAGACCGATGCCGATACCGACTATTTCTTGAACGAGGGGAACGACGTCCCAGGTTGGTACCCCGCAAAGTCGGCCGACATCAAGACGGTGGTGTTTAAACGCAACTTTAGAGATGCGCGTCCCACCACATGCTCGCTGTGGTTTGGTTCTTGCACCAACCTAACCAGCATTGAGGGCCTTGAAAACCTCAACACTTCTGATGTAACCGGCATGGATTATATGTTCTATAAGTGTGAGAAGCTGCGCTCGCTCGACCTCTCGGGCTTTAATACAGAGAAGGTGGAGGATATGAGTGATATGTTTAGTAACTGTAAAAATCTGGAGACGCTAAACCTCTCAAGCTTTAAAACCAACGACCTGACAAACATGAGCCGAATGTTCTATGAGTGTAATAAAATAGTTCAGCTCGACTTATCTGGCTTTAACACGTCTGGCGTGAAGGCGCTTGATCAGGTGTTTAAAAACTGCGATGCGCTCGAATCGCTCGACCTCTCAAGCTTCGACACTAAGTGGGTTACTGACATGAGCAGTTTGTTTGAATATTGCCAAAGTCTGAAAACCATCTACGTCAGCGACAGCTTCTCTACCTTCATGGTGAAAAGCAGCACTAACATGTTTCGCGACTGTAACAACCTGAAGGGTGCCACTGCCTTTGCTGATATACAAGAAAGAGAAATGGCACGAGCCAACTATACCGATGGCTACTTTACCAAGAAGGTAGGAATGAATGGCCCTGACATTATCGGTGCTACAGGCTCACCGCTGACAGTTTATGGGCTGACATTGTCTGACGATAAGGCGTTTGAGCTTTACGAAGCGTGCAATGTGCAAGATGGCACCTACACCCGACCTATGGCATCGACGTGGGGAACGCTCTGTCTGCCCTATTTTATCAAGTCGTCGGACAGAAACACGTGCCTCTTCTACAAAATTGAAACGATGGAAGACGATAAGGTGCTGCTCACCGAGATACCGCGTGGATATATACTTGCTGGCACACCGCTTGTGGTGCGTAAGAAAGATGACAGTCAGAAGGACATTAGCATTTATTCAGAACATGCCATGATGTCTACGGCCCCTTCTAACGATAATGCTAACCCCTTGAAGGGCACGTTTTCCACAACCGAGCTTACCGACGACTGCTACTTCATAGCCAAGAACCAGTTCCGACTGGTTGAATACTACAAGGGGGCAGCCACTGGCGTAAATGGCGTAAAGGTGGCTGGCTTCCGTGCCTATCTGCAGCCTGAAACTACGGCGGGCAGCAAGCGGGCCGACGTGCTGAGCATCGGCATCGACGATGAGGCTACGGGTATCGAGTCGGCAGAAGTGATTGACTGGCTGAACAACCCCTCGGCCGAATATTATGACCTGAAGGGAAGACGTGTTGAGGGTCTGCAAAAGGGCATCAACATCGTAAAGGTAGGAAAGAGAGTGAAGAAGGTGGTTATTAACAAGTAGACGAGTTGACGAGTTGACAAGTAGACAAGGAGATTACCCTTGTTTGTTTTAGTCTTATAAACAGCGATCATCAAGGCAAATCTCCTTGTCACTCGTATCTTGTCTCTTTATTAACTGTTGCGCTTGTCGAAGACATGCGAAACTAAAAATGAAACTATATGAACAAAAGATATTATCAAAAACCTGTGATTGAGGTGGTGCAGATACAGTCGCACACCCTCCTTACCCAAACTTCGTTAACAATAAACAGAAGACACCCCCAAACTGTAGAAGAACTGGAAGAAGAGGGCCTGACGCCCGACACTGATGGTTACCTCTGGGGCGAATAATGTATAAGCCCCACCCCAACAGCCCCTCCCCCATCCCCTCCCCGTTGGAGAGGGGAGTGAATACCCTCGCTTCTTGTTGGAGGACGTGGCACGGAGGCCACCGTCCTACTATGGTTTGCGATGCAGTTATTATGGTTTGCAATGCAGTTATTATGGTTTGCGATGCAGTTATTCGTAGGACGAGTCTACTCAAGCAAGGGATATCATAGTAGGACGGTGGCCTCCGTGCCCCGTCCTCCCTGAGATAACCTATTTCACTTGCTCTTGGATGGGTGCTGGAGGACGTGATACGATGGGTGCTGGAGGACGTGGCACGGAGGCCACCGTCCTACTATGGTTTGCGATGCAGTTATTCGTAGGAAGTGACTATTCAAGCAAGGGATATCATAGTAGGACGG
>ENA-ORNT01002803-ORNT01002803.1-human-gut-metagenome-genome-assembly--contig:-NODE-2803-length-10464-cov-3.598328_pt1 | contig 10464 bp, 7 predicted proteins | sample MGYA00242120_ERZ509032 | MGnify/ENA primary metagenome ERZ509032 (study PRJEB26280, sample SAMEA2338729) | human gut metagenome | biome: human gut; feature: human-associated habitat; material: faeces...
CGGCGCTGCCGGCAGCGTCTTTGCCGCCTATCTGCGCAAGGGCGGCGCCGAGCTCTGGCTCGTCGACAAGTACAAGGCGCACATGGATAAGATCGCAGCCGACGGGCTGGTCTTCCGCACGCCGGAGGGCGAAGAGGTGCTCACGGGCTTCCACACGAGCGCCACCGCGCACGACATCGGCACCATGGACATGGTCATCCTCATGGTCAAGGCCACGCAGACGGAGGACGTCATGGCCGACACCATGCCCTGCATCGGACCGGAGACGGTCGTCGTGTCGCTGCAAAACGGTCTCGGCAACGACGAAGTGCTTGCGCAGTTCGTGGACGCCGACCGCATCCTCTACGGCAGCGGCCTGATCGGCACGGAGCTGGCCGGCCCCGGTGTGTGCGTGAGCAAGCCGGAAAAGGGCATCCAGATGCACTTCGGCGCCGTGCGCAACAACCCGAAGGCCGACGCCGCCGGCAAGGCGCTCGAGGCGTGCTTCCGCGCGGGCGGCTGCAACGCGAGCTTTGACGAAGACGTGCGCCCGTATATCTGGAAAAAAGTCATCGCCAACAGCGGCTACAACGGCGTGAGCGCCGTCATGCGCCTGAAGGTGAAGGAGACGTTCGCCGACCCCTACGGGCATGACATCGTCATGCACGTGTGGAAAGAGGGCTGCGCCGTTGCGCAGGCGCTCGGCATCGGCGATCTCTGGCCGCTGATGGAAAAGGAGGAGCCGAACATCGTCGCAAACCTCGGCAACTACTATCCGTCCATGGCGCAGGACGCCGTGCTGCACCAGCGCCAGACGGAGATCTCGGTACTCAACGGCGCGATCGCGCGCTACGGCGCGCGTCTGGGCGTGCCCACCCCGTTCAACACCGTCATCACGCAGGTCATCTCCTGCATCCAGAATAACTACGACAAGCAGTATCTCGGCTGAGGCAGCGCGCGGCAGCCGGCATCCAGCCAAACAAAACAAATCCCCTCCGTATGCTTTTCCGCATACGGAGGGGATTTTTGCATATCCGGGAGACGGCCGGCTGGAAATCACGCGGGACTCAGGATGCGCCGGATCTCCTCGAAGCTTCCGGCAAAGTAAATGCCCTCCTGCCGCTCCTCGGACGAGAGTCCCTTTTCGATCATCTGCTCCAAAAGCGCCTGCAGCGCACGGTAGTAACCGTTCAGGTTGTAGAGGATGCACGGCGCGTCCAGATGCTTCAGAGACACCTTGGACATGACCTCCGCGATCTCCTCGAGCGTTCCCGTGCCGCCGGGGAAGGCGATAAAGGCATCGCCGAGCTCGATCATCCTGCGCTTGCGCTCCGCCATGTCCTCGGTCACGATCAGCTCAGTCAGGCCGTCGTGCTGGAATTCGCTCTCGATAAAACACCGCGGCTCGACGCCGGTCACTTCTCCGCCGGAGCGCAAAACGCTGTCCGCGAGCGCGCCCATCAGCCCGGATCTGGAGCCGCCGTAGACCAGCGCGTTTCCGCTTGTGCCGATCCATGTGCCAAGCTCCTGAACCGCTTCCCGCAAAGCCGGATCATTGCCTTCGTTTGCGCCGAGATAGACCGTAATATTCACACAAAGTCCCTCCGATCCTGTTCCTGTCGGTATAAAAGCGGCAGTCAGGCTTTTTGCCTGACTGCCGGCAGGTACGCACCGTTTGTATTATACGCAGCCGCAGAGCGCCTGTCAACGGGATCGGCGCGCAGGCAGCTGCGCATCCGGTCTGCGCAGCAGCGCCGGTTTTCAGGCGGCATGCTCGCTTTGCTTTTTGCGCGCGCCGCCGAACAGATACCGCACGACCGGATAGATCAGCGAAACGACCGCCAGGACCCACGCGCCCGGATCGCCAAAGCACAGCGCAATGTATGCGCCCACGGAGGCCGAGGAATCGATCGCCCCGCCGTTGACGAGCTTCGGCAGGAAGGCGCAGATCAGAACGCGCGCGATCAGCTCGGCGCAGCCGGCGACCAGCGTAAACTCCGCGTGCCCCACGCCCTGCACGCCGGAGCGGAAGACAAACAGGACCATCAGCGCAAAGTACATGGACAAATCCACGTACAGATACAGGTTCCCGTAGCGGATCGTGGCCGCCGTGATCTTGTCCGCGCTCATAAACAGGTACTGGTATGCCCCCCGGATCGTCAGGAGCATGCCGGCGCCGCCGAGGATCAGATACATGGCGAGCCCGATCAGGAGACTCTTGACCGTTCCGCGCCGGATCCTGTCGTGTCTGCCCGCGCCCAGATTCTGCGCGTTGAAGCTGACGATCGCAGTGCTGAGCGCATTCATCGGGCACATCAGGAAGTTGTTGAGCTTATTGGCGGCGCCGAAGCCATTCTGTGCGGGATTTCCGGCCGCCATGATGCCGTCCGGCCCGATGTCGAAGCCGACGAGCGCGCGCTGCATCACGATGATGCCGATCGCCAGCACCGAAAACTGAAGTCCCATCGGCAGCCCCTGACTCAGGTGCTGCGCATACACGGAGAGCTCCGCGCGAAAATCCTGTCCGGAGAGGTGGAGCTCCGGATATTTGCCGAAGGCGTAGATCAGGCACAAAAGCGCGCTCACCGCCTGTGCCAGCACGGTGGCAGCCGCCGCGCCGATGACCCCGAGCCGGAACGCGAGGATGAACAGCAGGTCGAGCCCGATGTTCAGCACGGTAGAAAACAGCAGGAAGATGAGCGGCGTGGTCGAATCGCCCAGACTGCGCAGGACGGAGCAGATCAAATTGTAGTAGAGCTGCGCGAAGATCCCGAGGAAAATGACCAGCGAGTACTGATATGCCGCCCTCCAGACGCCGGGGTTTGCCTCGGACAAGCCGATGAACCGGAGCAGGGGCTTGAGCGTCAGCACGGCGACACCGGTCAGCACGAGCGACAGGACACCGCCGAGAACGAGCTGCGCCGCAAAAGATCTGCGGACTCTGGCCTGATCGCCGCGCCCCGCCGCGATGGACGTGATGACCGAAAATCCGGCGGTGCAGCCGACCGCGAACTGCAGGAAGATGAACAGGATCGGAAACACATCGTTCACGCCCGCAATGTCATCAACGCCGAGCGTCTGCCCGCAGATCGCAGCATCGCTGATCGTATAGATCTGCTGCAGCAAATACGAGAGAATGATCGGTACGGAAAACTTGAAAATCACCCATCCTTCGTCGCCGGAAAGCAGGTTGACCGAAGATTTTTTCCCCAACTTTAACATGGTTGCTCCTTCTGTACTGCCTCTGCCGCCAAAAAACCTCATTCGCCTTCTGCTCTGCAGCTTTTGCGCTGCCGCAAGGCGAAACGCGGCAAATTCTGATAATACTCTTTTTGTGCATGCAAGTTATACCGCAGAAATTGTGAACAATTCTACCTCCGCGCGCAAATATTGCGCGCAGCCGGCCGCCCTCATGGCAAAAGAGCAATATTTTTGCCGGCACAAAACACCCCCTGTGCCGCAGCACAGGGGGCAGCTTGTCAAAGAACCTCGTAGCCTTTCACCAATGGCGCGGCGAAAGAAAGTCCGATCATTTTCTCCGGCGACATGTGCGGCGGAGAAAATACTTCTCGGCCTGCAAACGTGCGCGCCGTTTGCCTCCGGCGGACGGCGCGTGCGCTGCAGTCAGGCCGCAGACCCTTTTGTCAAAAGTGTTACTTTTTGACAGACGCAACACCCCCTGTGCCGCAGCACAGGGGGTGTCCGCTATGGTGTTTTTCTGACCGTCAGCGCAGCGCGCTTACCGGTCGGGATACTTCTGCGTCAGCTCTGCCTCCAGCGCATCCCAGTCGCGCGGCGGTCTGAGCTCCGTCCACGTCTCAGGCGAGGTATTGTCCACGCGCTCGTACTCATGGCCGTTGGTGGCCTCCTGCACGGCTGCGTAGTACCAGGCCGTCTTGTTGCTGTTGTCCGGCCAGACGATCATGTCCGGCAGCAGATGATCCTTATCCGGGGTACGGAAGAGGACGTTGTTGATGATCTCCATGACCTCGGCACGGGTGATCTGGTTCTGCGGGCGGAACGTGCCGTCCTTATAACCGCTGATCAGGCCGAGCTTCGCCGCGCGGTTGATGTAGTCGCGCGCCCAGCTGTCGTAGATATCGGTGAAGGCATCGCCCTCGACCTCCGGCGCATGGAAGAACAGCGCCGCGATCGTCGCGAACTCTGCGCGGGTGATGTACTGCTGCGGGCGGAACGTGCCGTCCTTGTAGCCGGCGAGGATGCCGCCGTTGGTGAGCGCGGCGACCTGACTGGTGTACCAGCTCTGAGCCGGGACATCCGAGTACGAGCACTTGGTGGTCCAGATCTCCTCACGGCCGTCATCTCTCAGGATGCGGTAGAAGATCGCGGCGACCTCGGCGCGCGTGATCGGTCTGCCCGGTGCGACCGTACCGTCCGGATAACCGGCGATGTACGAGTCGTGGTTATCGCGCTCCAGCGGCGGAGGCGGCAGCTCGTTGTCCTCTGCGGAGAAGACGAACTTGATGTGCGCGGCCGCTTCCTGGAAGGCGTTGCCCATCGCGGGGTCGATCTCAACGGTCACGTCCAGCTTGATCGGGTCTGCCTTCGGGAAGACCTCGGCCACGAGGACGTCGCTCTTGAGTCCGTCGGCCGCGTCGAGCTGGTCGAAGAGGCTCGCGTTCTTGTTGGTCGCGAGCACCTTGCCGTCCTGCGACACGGTCATGTTGATGTGGCTGAGCACATCGTCGTACTTGATGGCGGTGCCCTCCTTGGCGGAGGTGTCGCCGTCGATCTCGGCGCGGAGGTAAACCTTTGCGCCCTGCGCGCCGTTGGCGCTGTCGGCCTTGACGCAGATGGTCTGCGTGAGGCTGTCGCCGGGCATGCAGTTGGAGAAGTTGGCAAACAGATCCGTCGCCGAGCCCTTGCCGGTGTTGGTAAAGGCAAAGCGCGCGTTGTTGCCGTCGTTGCCGTCATAGTAGGTGACGGTGGGGAGCTTTTCCTCGCCCGTCGCCCAGATGCCCAGTCCCGCGGCCAGCGCGACCACCAGCACGAGGGCGACGATCATGGTAAACTTTTTGTGTTTCATACCGCTGCCCTCCTTATGGTGTCGTGGTCGGCTGCGTCAGATAGCCGTTGTTGTCAACGCGCGCGCCCCAGCTATCTGTCACGGCCTTGCTCGGCGCGGCCTGAATGCTCTCGGCCAGCACCGTCACCTCGAGGTGATAGCCCTCGGGCGCATTCAGCTGCGTGATGGGCGTTTTCAGCAGGTTGGTCGTTTCGCCGCCGTTCGCCGCGACCGGCATCTTGTAGTAGTAGATGCCGCCCTGCTCGAACCAGTTGTCCGTGATGCTCGGCGTGATGTTCACCGGCTCGGCGGAGACATTGCCGCTCTCATCCACCCAGTTCATGACCAGCTTGACGCGGACATAGGACACGGCCGTGCCGGTGTTTTTGACGACGATGCTCTTTTTCTGGTTTCCATCCAATTCCTCGACGATGTCCGTTCCGGACTTGGCCGCCGTGAAGGTGTTCGTCACGGGCTCGGTGTTCGCCTTGAGCAGAGCGAACGTCGTGCCGACGGCCAGTGCGAAGATCAGGCACAGGGAGAGGATGAGCGCGGTCTTTCTCCCGCCTGAACCGTTAAAGATACGTTTCATATGTCATCCCTCCTGTTCAGTTTTTCTGCGCGGCGCTGCCGCTGATCCAAGTGTTGATCACGTCGGCGATGCTCGTGAGCCAGTTGGTGCCTTTATATTCGTTGGTGAAGTCTGCTGCCGCGTAATCTTCCGCAGCATTGGCCTTCAGTTCTTTTGTAACATCGTTTCCGGATGTCAAGTTATACTGCCACGACCACTGGGTATCTTCCGTAACGGTATAAGTACCGATCGGCAGACCCGTAATGGTCTTGCTCGCTCCGCCTTTGACCGCGACGGTGGTAATCACATTTCCGTTTGCATCCTTCACTGTGAACACGAAGGACTGTCCGTTGTTCTGGCCGGTCACCGTCTTGGAAATGGTCAGGCTGCAGGTGTTGACATGGCACAGGAACGCTGTGCCGTCCGGCAGCGTGCAGGTCTTGCCCTCGCAGGGCGTGTGCTGGAATGCGGTATTCGCCGTCACATCGGTCTCACCGATCTTCACGGCCGCAGCCACACCGAAGTCCGTCCGGGTGTTGATCTTGCCGTCCACGATAGCATCGGTGTCCGGCGTGTAGGTAAGCGTCAGAGCAGGGGCTGCGCCCATCACGGCAGTATTGGCCTCGGTTTCGCCATGCTTCCACACGGTGGCGGTCAGGTTGCCGTCAAAGCCGGGCACGGTGTCGCCGTAATAGCCCTCGCTGTCCTTGAAGGTCAGCTCCGGCTTATAAACATAGACTGTGGAGGTCACTGTGGCAGTTGCCGGCTGGGCTGATGCACCAGCCAAATCCGACGCAGCCTCTTCCTTGGGAGAAACGGTCGCAGTCACCGTATAGCTGCCATCCTGCGTCATATCAACCGAACCACTCGTCGTATAAGAGACTTTCACAAAGGAGAAATCACTCCCTGCGGTGTCATACGGTGTGCACATCTGCTCAGGCGTCGGCTGCGTGCCCAGATAATAGACATGGCAGTCTTGCCCGGCCAATTCCGGTGCAATGATGGGGACATTGACCTTTGGAACATCAAACAGGCCAGCAGAAACACCCTTCTCCGTGTAAACGCCGGAAGTATCTCCGTTGGTCGGCACGTTGTTGCCGCCAACAAATCCGGGCTTTCGCTGCACAGAAAACTCGATAATCAGTTTCTTGCCATACGTACCCTCGTGCTGCTTGTCGGCGACGTAGTACTTATTGAAATCAAATCCGGTCACGCTCACCGTGTTCGTATTTGCGTCAATCGTCGCCCGCACGTCGCTGCCGGCCGGCTGCTCCATGCCAAAGCTCGTGCCGTTATAATCGGCGGTGTAAAGCTTCACATCTGCGGTGTTCGCCGGCATAGTGAAATACGGTGTCACAATGTCTTTAACAACCGTCGAGCTGCTGAGGTCAATGCTCGCCTGACCGATATTCTCGCTGATCGTCGTGAAGATTCGGCTCAGGGAAGCGGAATCATTCGCGGTCAGGTAGTAGCTGGAAGATGCGCGATTGAAGTTTCTGGTGATTTCCCAGCCATAATAGCCGATGCCGAGGAAGCTGGAATCGTACGGCTGGATGCCGATCTCCGTCGCATCCGGGAAGTTGCCGGAGATATAGTTCAAAAAGCGGTTTCCGGCCGGGATGTCATAGTTCTTGACGTCTCCGATCCCCCACCAGCTAAAGCTGGCCCAGTAGCTTCCGACCTGGCCGTTGCTGTTGTACTTGAAGCCGCTGTCGCCGTAGAGCTGCTCTGGCTTCGCGCCATTGAAAATACCGACCGAGTACACCGTCGCACCGGAATCCTTCAGGGCCTTTGCGCTCTTGATAGCGGTATTTGCAACGGTCGTATTGAAATCGCTCTGCGTCGTCGGCACACCGTCCGTAAACACGACCACAACCTTCTGCCGCGTCGTGTTGCTGCCCGTGTAATTGTAGCCGCTGCCCATCAGCGTCTCTGCCTGCTTCATGCCGTCACCCACATTGGTTGCGCCACTCGGAGTGCTGGGAAGCCCGGTAATCTCCCCTTGAAGTGTCTTTTTGCCGTCCTGCGATACAGGCGTCCAGCCCTGCAGCACGGATGCGTCCGAACCAAATGTCACAATCGAAATCCGGTGATCCGACTTCTCCGCGTCATATTTGTCCGCCACAGCGCCGATGAACTGGTTCACAGCCTGCTTCATCGCATACTGCCGACGGCTTGTGTCGTTGTTGGTGCTGTTGCCGTTGAAGTCATACGCCATCGAGCCGGACTGATCCAGCACAAGCACGACGTCCACCGGCGTTGTTGAGGTCGTCGTTGTGACCGTGCCGGTCGTAAACGCCTCCATGCGGATCTTATAGCTGCCATCCGCATTGGCAGTCGCCGTCTTGGACAGGTTCAGGCCGTCCTTGAGTTCATTTGCGCCGCTGGCGCGCACAGCACGCAAAACCGGCTGCACCGAAACAGCGGGCAGGAACGGGCCGGCCGCCGTATACACAACTGTCTGAGGCGCTTGGACTTGGGCTGCGGCGGTGCTCTCGGCCGGGGCATCAGAGGCATCGTCCACAACACCCGCGCCCATGAACAGGCACAGGCTCAGGAGCAGGGCTGCACAGAGGACGAGCGAGAGAATGCGTTTTTTCATGGTTTCGTCCTCCTTTCTCAGGGCGTCGGGATCGGGTCGATCTGCGTGCTCGAGGTGCTCGCCTCGACCGCTCCGACGTGCTTCCATACATCTCTGACATCATTGGCGGCGTACTGCTCAAGGTTCGCCGTCTGCACGGCCTCCGCCGTTACATAGATGTGCACCGTGGAATTCTGGTATTCGTTGCCCATTTTGGTGCTGAACGTGACGCGGCTGAACAACTGCGTCGTGGCCGTCTTCGGATCGACCGCACCATTATAATAATAGTACCCGTCCGCTCCGGCGATCCAGTCGGTATCGTTCAGATCCAGCACCAGCAGGTGCTCGCTCGGGTCGAGCGGCATGCGCTCGCTGTCGGCGTTGAGGATCTCGGGCGTGATCTTCACGCGGGTGTAAAACGCACCCGTGCCGACATTCTCCACATACACCACTTTGTTCACGACGCTGCCGGGCATGACGCGCACGGTCGTGAACGGATTGCCGTTACCGTCCTCGTCGTGCAGCGCGAGCTTGACCGAGCCCATCGTGATGACGTTGTCCGCCGTGCCGACGGCCGAAAAGTACGCCCACGTACCGACCGCCAGCAGTGCCACTGCCAGGAGGAGCACCGTCGCGATGGTCCACTTCTTCTTCATGCACAAACCACCTTTCTCCTTGCCGGGGGTTATTCTGCGCTGTGCGCAGGGATTCTCTTCCGCGCCCGGATGGGCGCGCCGGGACTGTTTTTGCGGGATTCTCTCTTTCAGTCTGCGCGCGGACAGCGGCAGTACCGCCGCCCGCGCCCGGATTGAAGCCGGGCCAGAGTCCCCGATGGGGGCGGCGATTTCGCCGCCCCTTTGGGGTCAAAATGTTGGGGAATTACTTGCCGTTGTTGTTATAAGCAGCAACAGCCTCATCCACCGTGTTAAAGCCATCCGCCTGGATCGCGTAAGCGGTCACGATGACTTCCCAAGAAGCATCCGCAGAGATCGGATCGCCAGCGGGCAGGATGTACTGAGTGCCATCTTCATTCGTGGTCACGCGCCAATCCATGTAGACCTGAGCGAGGCAGGGCAGAGAGGTCTTGCCAGCGGGAAGCGTCTTGGCCATGGTGGTGCGGATTACAACGTGCTCCGTGCCGTTTTCGGTCACTCTGCCGACATACTTGTAGTCGTTCCAGAGGCCATCACCGACAGCAACCATCTTCGGGTCAGTGACATTGTGGTCTGCGTCGACAATGCCGTCGCTGGTGGCGAGCTTCCAGTAGTTACCGGCGTTGTACTCGACGTTGAAGCAGCCGTAGCTGTTCCAGTGCAGAGCGTTCTTGCTCTCGTTGGTCGGATACTCGTTGCTCACAAGATAGGCAGGAATCTTAAGCTCGACCCAAACCCAAGCATCATTCGCGCCCGTGTTCTTAACCGTAACGATCTTGGAAACGGCATTGCCGTCGTTGGACTTGCCGGGGACAAGGGTCTTGTTCTGTTCAAAGGCCTCAAGACCGTTTTCGCCCTTCTGCTGCTCATCCAGAGCAATCTTCACATTGCCCATGGTAAACGTATTGGTTGCAGACTTCGTATCGGTGAAGTACGCCAGCGTGCCGCCGACGACCAGCACCGCGACGAGCATGACTGCGATCGCAGCCATCAGAATGGATTTCTTCTTCATAAGTAGCGTTCTCTTTTAATTACTTCTTTAATTACTTCTGAGCATCAAAGGCTGCAAAGGCATCATTCCAAGAAGTGAAGCCGTCAGCCTGAATGGCCTGAGCGACCACCTTAACAGAGCTGAACGAAGAAGCATTCGCATTGTCAAGGCCCGCCGGGACAATGACGTTCTGGAACATCGCCGTAGTGTCCGCGCCAGCGGCCAGCGTGCCATCATACTTCAGGATAAACTTTGCATCGAACTGGCCAATCGTAAAGGTATCACCTTTCACAACTTCAACAACGCTCCAGCCCTCGCCCAACTCACCAACGAGCAGGTTCAGAGCGGCCTTATAACCGTCGTTCGGGAAAGTCTCCTTAAAGTCCGGATAGTAAGCGGCAACAAGATTCATCCAGTTGCTGACGTTAACAGTCGCACGGATATAAGCCGCATTTTTGCCGGTGTTATGAACAATGGGGTCTTTTTTCACGGTCTGACCGGGATAGACATTATATGTGTTGCCATTCGCAGTACGCGCTTCCGGATTGTTCACGTCCGTCTCGTCGAGCGTGATCGCGACGTTGCCCATGGTGAACGTATTGGTCGCGGACTTCGTATCGGTGAAGTACGCCAGCGTGCCGCCGACGACCAGCACCGCGACGA
>ENA-ORNT01002808-ORNT01002808.1-human-gut-metagenome-genome-assembly--contig:-NODE-2808-length-10443-cov-3.121583_pt1 | contig 10443 bp, 7 predicted proteins | sample MGYA00242120_ERZ509032 | MGnify/ENA primary metagenome ERZ509032 (study PRJEB26280, sample SAMEA2338729) | human gut metagenome | biome: human gut; feature: human-associated habitat; material: faeces...
CTACCGTAAATAGCGTTGTACTTGCTCACCCAAATCTGCCCACTGATATAAATAAATTGGAACAACTGGAAGGCGCAACCAGCGATAAAGCCTGCCACCAACCCGTTCACGAACCTTACTTTCGTATTCGGCAAGGAGACGTACAGCCCCGTGAAAGCCAATGTCGTGATAATATAAGGCGCTATATGCAAGAACAGCTCTACGAGTGGCGTAAAAAACAAGTATTGCCCCAAGAACGAGTTCTGCAAGGTAGACATGAAGATGGACAAACCGCTGGATGCCGTCATCAGCACCGGCAGCACGAGGAATAAGGCCAGATAATCGGATATCTTCCGGTACCACGGACGGGATTTCTGGATCTGCCAGATGTCGTTGAACGTATCCTCCACGGACGAGATCAAGTTGATCACCGTATAAAACAATAAAATCAAACCGACCCCGATGATCACTCCCCCCTGCGCCTGCGCCAGATAGCTCTCCACGAACTCGAACGCCTTGTTCAGCTCCATCTCGTGCCCGGGGAAATAATCGAACAACTCCTGCCGTACCGTCCCTTGGAAACCGAAGCCCTTAGCTATACCTAATAATACGGCCAGCAAAGGTACGATAGATAACAAGGTGCTGTAGGTAAGCGCCGACGCCTTGGTTTGCAGGTTCTCGCTCTGGAAACCCCGCACGGCGAGTATAACCGTCTTGATGATATTGATATAAATCTCCTTCAGCCCACTAACTTCATTCTCGGTAATCCGCCAAATGTCGTAGGTAACGAAACGGATGGTTCGTGCTAATAATGCGCTGATCCGTTCTCCAATAGGTTTCTTTTCTTCCCGTGGCTTGTTTTTGGGCATATCGGCACATGATTTAATTGGCAAATAAAAAAAGCAGTCTGCCTATAAGCCGGGTCCTGTACCTCTTTGGAAAGAGGTGCCTGCCATTTATCTTGTCTTACCGTCGCCGGTAAGCTTTAGCGGTCTACCCCCCGGCATCGGACGAGCCATCCTACATGCGCCGGTATACATGACCTTACAACCCATAAGACGTACGGCATCCCGTATCGCTACGGGACCCGGTGAGCTCTTACCTCACCTTTTCACCCTTACCCACACCGAAATGCGGGCGGTAGTTTTCTGTCACCTTAACCCCAAAGTCACCCCCAGCTTCCCGTTAAGAAGTGTGATGCTCTATGTTGCCCGGACTTTCCTCTCGATATTCCCCGCCGAAGCAAGGAAACACGAGCGACAGACCACCATACTGTTTTATCGGCACAAAGATAACACTTTTTTCCGAATCACCGACCAAACCGCCCCACTTTCCAATCAAAGAGGCCTCATCCACCTCGCGAGCCGTCCGACAAAAGTGGCTATGTTTTTCGCCAAAGTCAAACTTGCCCCACCATAGGCATCTAACATCTAATTTCTCAAAAAAGCACGAATGGCTTTCAGCGGAATGCCTAAGTTGAAATTGTCGCTTCGAGCGTATTTTGCAAAATTAACAGCCACGAGTTCGCCCTTGGCATTAAGCACAGGGCTGCCACTCGAACCTTGCACCGTGGCAATATCATACAGCACTCGTTCGCCGTCGGGCTGCTGAGTCACAGCACCCTTAGTGAGTTGCGAAAGAATACCCTTTTTCGTATATCCCAATTCCACGCCAGCGTTGTAGCCAATCATATAAAGTGCATCGCCAATCGCCAAATTATCTTCTGCCTCAAACGGATTAAACACATAAGCGCCCGATGGCGTAACTTCGTTGGTGAGTTTCAGCAAAGCCAAGTCCACTTCCTCTGCGCCAGCCGTGCGCACCACCCGACATGGGTGCCTCTTCAAGAATTCATTCTCGCTTTTCGGACTCGAACCCTCCAGCGCAATGCCCAACTCACACACAGGGTTGATTTCAATTCCACGTGGGTCTTTGATTTGCTCAAGCATTTCCACAGCATTTTGCGCCTCTTCGTATTCCTGCTCCATCTGCTTAGCGGCAGCCACGAGCTCTTGCAGGCGCTCTTCATCAGTAGTCACCAAATCGCCATATTCATCATATCCCACAATCGAATTTGCTTCTGCCTCGGCTTGCGCATACGCATTGCGAAGTTCCTCCATATATGCGCCAGCACGCTGTTGCAAAGCCGACATGATGGCAGTGAAATTCTTCTTCACCAAATCCCTGTCGATTGGAGGCGAAGCCACATGCCTATTGGTGAGGAGCCCGCCCTTCTCGTCAATAAAGAACGCTGTACCGAAACTCACTGCTGGATACTTCTTCACTTCCTTCACATCTTCAGTAAAGTTCTGTATATTCCCGTCTTCGTCAAGTCCGGTAAAATACAGCGTGTAGCCAGTTGGCAGTTTCATCTCATAGTAATACTTATTAATCACCATCACCACACCCGACTTCTGCTCATCGTACAACTGCTCCGGATTCTTAGTGCAAGCACAAAGCAGCACCGCAGCCAACACGCTCAAAAACAATATCTTTTTCATAATCAAAGTTTCTTTTCCGTAATCAATGTATATTTTCCGTAATTCAAACACACAAGCCAAAATACACATCCCACAAATTTAACAATTTTTCCCCACAAAATTTCCATTTTTCTGCGAAGAATAGAAATTCACTAATCCGTAATAAATGAATGTGAGGTACAGGAAAGGTTCATATTATTCGTGGGGAGAGGTCACCCAATCAATGCCTAACCAATCAGCAAGATTCACCGATTGAATATGCCCACTTCCCTCTTGCCATACGAAAGCGAAGCCCTCATACTCCTTCGGCACACGCAATCTGGTGCCAGCTGCCGCCAGTTTGCTCCATTGCGGCCTGCCATAGTCATACGATTCTCGGTCAAGAATCACCTGCTTGTTCACATAGTCGAAACGATAAAACCCGCCACCCAAACACCAATCGTCGGGCCACAACAAATCGCGATGCAATTTCACATCGCCCATTCTCAAATATCCTTTACTCGTGATTACAAATTTCCAAGCCATACCCAATCATAATTATATCAGTAACAAAATTACAAAAAATCGCCCATTTTCTCACAAAAACCTCAAAACGCCCTTACTGCGCCCCGTAGTTTGGAATTTTTGATAATTTTTTATTTTCGCCACACCTATTTGACTATCATTTAATTAACCACTTAAACACGATTTCTATCTGAAAAAACAAAAATTTTTGTTACGGAAAAATTTGGTGGGTTAAATAAAAATGTCTAACTTTGCACCCGTCAAACGATAACACAGTCGCCAAATGACACTGGAGAGATGGCGGAGTGGTCGATCGCGGCGGTCTTGAAAACCGTTGAACTGAGAGGTTCCGGGGGTTCGAATCCCTCTCTCTCCGCACAAAGTCCTGTAAATCGAAAGATTTACAGGACTTTTTTCATTTAATTTCTTATGTTCTATGTATGAGAATGACTTCTTATCGGTTGAGAGTGGCTTCTTAAAATTTCTTTCTAAAACGTGTTGGTTGTTTGTGCGGAATTTCCTAATTTTGCCATAGGAGATAGCTAGTACTGAGGGACTTTATGCTAAATAGCCATTCTTGGCACCACTCCCCTTGTATCTTTGTTACAAATAATTAGGAAATATGGAAAAGAACATGAGAAACAAGTCTCAATTAAATCCTGTTCAACTGATAACAGCTGACCTGTGGATTGTTTTTTCTGCTCAACATTTTAATGAACCACCTCAAAATGTTGCGTTTGGCGAGTCTGTAATCAGAATTGATGATTTTTGGGCACTTCTTGATGCAGTTAATTCTGGATTAAAAGTTTCTGCGAGCGTGGTGGATAGGGCTGTAGAATGCATTGAAAAAGCGAACGAGGCACAAATTGAGGTTTCTGATCTATCATACAACGAAAAAGAAATGCAGAGGCAAAAAAATCACACGATAGCCGAGTGTGCAAAGAGTGCTATAAAGAGTCGGTTAAGAGCAGAAAGAAGATTGACACAATAGTATTCCAAATTATTGGCAAAATCGATATACAATGGCAAAGACAAACGCTATGGGCTTAACAGATATTACAGCATTGACCAGCAGGATTCAAGAATTAGAAAAGGAGAATTCCCGGCTGAGAGCGATTCTCGACAAAAATGGCATATCGTACACCTCCAAAGATGATAGCCTCCAAGAAAACGTGGTCCCTGCCCCTGTTGTCACTTATAGTTTGGAAGAAAAAGTTGCCATTTTTCAAGGTCTGTTCCAAGGTCGGAGCGATGTGTTTGCCAAACGATGGTATAGTGAAACGAGTAAAAAGTCGGGCTATCAGCCTGTGTGCGAAAGGGAATGGAATCCCGATTTTTGCGACAAACGGAAATATAAATGCGCCGATTGCCCAAACCGCCAGTTCGCACCATTATCTTACAGCCATCTGTTCAATCATCTTGCAGGAAAAGACAAGTGGGGGCGTGATGTAATTGGACTTTACCCAATTCGGAAAGATAACACTTGCAGTTTCCTGTGCGCCGATTTTGATGACAAGAGCTGTGAGCATGGCTATAAAAACGATGTGCTTGCCTTCGTGAATGTTTGCAAGGCATGGAAAGTACCTTGTTACATCGAGCGTTCACGCTCTGGAAATGGTGCCCATGTGTGGATATTTTTCCAAACGCCTATCCCGGCATCTAAAGCGCGAAAATTGGGCAATACCATTCTTACCGAGGCGATGAACAAAGAAATGCGCCTGTCTTTCAAGTCTTACGACCGCTTCTTCCCAAATCAAGACAATTTGCCAGAAGGCGGGTTAGGAAATCTTGTGGCCTTGCCGTTGCAAGGAGTGGCGCGACGCCAAGGCAATAGCGTGTTTGTTGATGAGCATTTCAATGCATTTTCCAATCAATGGAATGTGTTGGCCAATATACAAAAAATGCAGCAATCCGACATCGACCTACTACTACAAAAACATATCGCACCCTCTTTAGGAAACCTTTCTACGACAAGCGATGCAAAACCTTGGGAAACTCCAAATGCTGAACTTATTGAAGCCAGCGACTTCCCGAAACAAATAGCTCTAACGAGGGCTAATATGCTATACATCCCATTAGCAGGCTTGTCTGCCCGATGTGTGAATGCGTTCAAACGAATAGCCGCTTTTCGCAATCCAGAGTTTTACGAAAGGCAAGGTATGCGCCTTTCCACTTATAATGTTCCCCGAATCATTTCCTGCTCAGAATTGTCAGACCATTACCTTGCATTGCCTCGTGGGTGCGAAGATGCTGTGTCAGACATTCTTTCACGCCACGGCGTAAACACGTCCATTTCCGATAAAACGAATCACGGCCGCCGCATCAGCGCCACATTCAAAGGCGAACTTCGCGAAGAGCAACAAATGGCGATGGATGCCATGATTGCGCACCGAACCGGCACACTGTCAGCCACCACAGCTTTCGGCAAGACGGTGTTTGCTATAGCCATGATAGCAAAACGTAAAGTCAACACGCTCATCCTCGTTCACAACAAAGCCCTACTTGCGCAATGGAATGAGCGATTGGAGCAATTCCTTGAAATAGATGAAGCGATTGATAAGCCCCATGGCAATCGAGGAAGAAAAAAAGATTCGTCAACCATTGGCTGCCTGTATTCTGGGAAAAACACTCTTCATGGGATTATCGACATTGCATTAATACAGTCTTGCCTCAACGAGGGCGAAGCAAAGCCTTTCGTCAAGCAATATGGAATGGTGATTGTCGACGAATGCCACCATGTGTCATCAGTTAGTTTTGAGCAAGTGCTTCGCCAGGTCACCGCCACTTATGTCTATGGCTTAACGGCAACTCCCATCAGAAAAGATGGGCATCAACCTATCATTTTTATGCAGTGTGGCAAAATCAGATTTGCATCGAAAGCCAAAGACCAAATCGTAAAGCAGACGTTCAATCGGGTATTGGTGCCAAGATTCACCACTTACCGCAACATCACAGACGACACAAAGACCTACACACAACTCACACAAGCCCTGTCGGAAGACAGTGCACGTAACGAGTTCATTATCGACGACATCAAATCCGCACTAGAAAATAGACGCACACCATTGGTTTTAACCACTCGCACAGCCCATGTGAGGACACTTGCACAAATGTTGCTGCCATTTGCCGACCATGTTGTGCAGCTCGTTGGTGCAGACTCAAACAAAGAAAAACGGATCGCTTTACAAAAACTGCAAGCAATTCCACAAACGGAATCACTAGCAATCGTGGCAACAGGAAAATATATTGGAGAGGGATTTGACTACCATCGCCTTGACACACTATTCCTCACCATGCCAATAGCGTGGAAAGGCAACATTGAGCAATACGCAGGCCGCTTACATCGTGAATACGACGGAAAAAGCGAAGTGCAAATATACGATTACATCGATTTTCACGTGCCGCTCTGCGACTCCATGTATCGCAAACGCCTTAAAGGATATTCGGCAGCAGGATATGGAAAAAGCTCAGAAAACACCACCTCTGAGCAAGCCTCCAAAGAACTGATATACGAGCGCGACAACTACGAAACGCCATTCCACGACGACCTGCTCACAGCCAAACGCTCAGTGATAATAGCTGTACCAAAAGTAAAATTCAAGTTCAAGCCAGCCCTCATCACGGCACTTACCGACCTACTCCACAAAGGATTAGAGATAGCCGTCCACATAAAAGAAGATGGACACAACGAAGCTGCCCTGACAAATGCTGGCATATATGTGAACACCAACACAGAGCAAACACTACAATGCGCCATAATCGACAATTCAATTGTGTGGTACGGCAACATCAACTTCTTCGGCTTCACCTCCCCCACAGCAAACATCATCCGGATCCCCGACCCCAAAATAGTCCAACAATTCACCCACACCCTCACCCCAAAACCAAAACAATAAAACCGAATACCGTAGCAAAATTCGGCCGCAGATAATTCACCCCCAAATGGCACAAAAAAAGCTGAATCCCAAACAAGAAATCCAGCCTATATTTATTTGTCCAAAAATCGACAATCGCCATCGGAAAGGTGAAAAAAAGGTAGATTTTTGGCGAAATTCTTCCTTTTTGCCTGCTTGAAAATACCTGAGAAAAAACATTGCAGGCAACGGCGTGACTACCACGGTTCGCTGCCGTCTTCGCCGTATTTTCCGTCTTTTGCCTCGTAGATGACCGAAGGTGCCAGCACTTCCACGGTGTGCCACGCGCCCTTCGGAACCACACAGCCATAGCAGCTCGCAGCAGAGTCAAGCAGGACTCGTTTCACCTCACGCAGCCACCGTCCCGCAGCCACATCTTCCCCCTTTAAGGAAGCCAAGAGGGGTTCCTGCCCCATGCCGTCCGCCCCCCCGACAGCACATCATCACCTTTTTATCGTTCGGTGACAATCACCTTAAAGGTCTGGAAAATCAGCTTAATGTCATACCAGAATGAACTATTGTCGACATATTCCAAATACAATTTTATCTTCTCCTGCATAATCACAGTGATGTAGAAATCTTCCGGGTCTTCAGCATTCTCCATCAACTCATTCTCGTTGCGGAATTTGATGCTCGCAGGGTCGGTGATGCCTGGGCGTACGTCCAACACTCGCATCTGCTCCGGTGTCCAATAATCCACATAATGCCGCACTTCGGGACGGGGGCCCACCAAACTCATATCCCCAACAAACACATTGATTAGTTGGGGTAACTCATCAAACTTATATTTGCGAATATAGTAGCCCGAACGTGTGACGCGAGGATCATGCCCACCAATAGTCACCAACGAACCCTTATCGGCACCTATTCGCATAGAGCGGAACTTGAAAATCCGAAAATCTTTATTTCCACGCCCCACACGCACTTGGCGGTAAAACACTGGACCTTTCGAGTCGAGCTTAATCCAAATGGCAAGCACCAAGAACAATGGACTCAAAACAATCAGCCCACATCCCGATGCTAAAATATCAAATAATCTTTTCATTCCATTAAAACAGAAAAAAGGCTTGAAGATAATGATTTTGCGCCATCGTCTTCAAGCCGCGGTTGGGTATTACAAATTAGATACAATATCCACGAAATTCTCAATCACATATTCCAAATCCTCGTCTGTCATCTTTGTGTTCAATGGCAGCGTAATCTCGTTTTCAAACATGTGGTAAGCATTTGGATAGTCGGCAATGTCGAAGCCAAGCTTCTTGTATGCAGTCATCATAGGCAGTGGTTTATAGTGCACATTAGTGGCTATGCCACGCTCAGCCATCTTCTCTATCACGCCATTCACCTCTTCACGAGTCCTGCCCAAAAGACGCACCAAATACAGGTGCCCCGATGAGCAATGCACTGCATCGTAGTGGTTCAGCACAGCCACATTCAGACACTTAAAAGCCTCATCGTAACGCTCAATCATCTTGCGCCTATGCTTAAGCATACCCTCGTAGCGTGTCATCTGCACCAATCCGATGGCAGCCACCACGTCGGTCATATTGCACTTATACCAAGGGCCTATGATGTCGTATTCCCAAGCGCCGAGCTTCGTCTTTGCCAACGCATCCTTATTCTGCCCATGCAGGCTCAGCAACTCAGCCTTACGATAGAGGTTTTCATTCCATGTCTCACCCTCAATTTCGGGCACACCACTGAATGTGTTGTCGGCATTCTTATCCAACTCTTTCACCACCACATCGTTGCCGAAAGGCAAGTTCCAAGTCAGGGCACCACCCTCAGCCGTTGTGAAATTCTTTACCGCGTGGAACGAGAACGACGAGAAATCGGCAATCGAGCCCACCATACGCCCCTTGCGTGAAGCACCAAAGGCATGAGCGGCATCACAGCAAATGGCTATGCGGCCAATGTGCTTCTGCAAGTCGGTTTTAGGCGAAAACATGCTCTTCTTACCCTTTACAATGGCAAACAACCTGTCATAATCGCAAGGAATGCCAGCCAAATCCACAGGGATAATCGCCTTAGTCATCGGTGTGATAGCCTTCTCCACAGCATCATAATCCATTTCAAGGCAATCGCTCTGCACATCAACAAACACCAACTTAGCACCCACATGCTTCACCACCGAAGCACTTGCGGTATAGGTATAGGCAGGCACAATCACCTCGTCGCCCTCACCAATGCCAAGCAGTCGCAGAGCCATCTCGGCGCAAGCAGTCTGTGAATTAAGGCACACAGCCTTATCCACGCCCACAAATTCTGCAACTTCTTTTTCCAGCTTCTTTGTGCGTGGTCCAGTCGTAATCCAACCAGACAGAATCGCATCACGCACCTCATTAGCCTCAGCCTCCGTCATATCCGGCGGAGAAAAAGGCACATTACGCAATTTCATTGTCATAAATATATGTATGTTTTATACCTTAGTTATCAAAAAAAATCATCGGTTTTTCTCGTAAAAGTTAAAAAGGCTGCATGTTCGGCACATATCACACATGCTTCACATACCACATTTTCTTCCAGCCATTGCCCACCACATTCATCAGCGTCCAAAATGTAGCCATCACAGGATTCATTTCTTCTGCCACATGAAATAGCGGGTAATGTGCCCAAATACGTTTCCATAAAGGTTTTGGGGTAATGCTCACCTTACGGCGACGATACTTCGCCAAATTCTCCTTCAGCATATAGCAAGGAGCCTTCCTCACAACCTTCAGCCAAAGTGCGGTATCATTGTTTTTACGCACATCCTTAATTTGCACCAGGCCGATTCTCTCCCTATCGTACATCACTGCCAAACATCCAGGCCAGCAACATGTGAACATAGCCAACTTGCCCACCTTCTTGATGCCCGACACATACACACCCAAGTCCTTGCCATCTTCTGTCATTTCCGTATATTCATGATAAGAAAAAGCATAGCCATTCTCCACCATAAACTTCAGTTGATGCTCTAATTTCTCAGGCAACCACAGATCGTCAGAGTCAAGAAAAGCAATCCATCGCCCCTTAGCCCTGCGCAACGCATTGTTGCGAGTGATAGCCGCACCCGAATTTTGAGGATTGCACCCATACTTTATACGCTTATCCGCCTCCATATAGGGTTTAACCACCTCCAACGTGTTGTCGGTCGAGCAATCGTCTTGAATAAGCAGTTCCCAATTCTCGTAGGTTTGCGCCTGAACGCTCTCAATCGTTTCAGCTATAAAGTCAGCACACGCCCAAGTAGGCGTAATAATCGACACCAATCCGTAGTCTTGCATAATATATTTATTGTATATTTACTCATTTTATCGACATAAAAAGCTAACCCAGTAGAGAGATAATTGGCCTTATCTTATCTATATCCATATCGCTGAGAATATATGGAATGTCTATTCTGATATAGCGCAATTCTTTAGGATAGTGTAAGCCAACAATTGCTTTTATATATCTTTGAGACAGCGATTCTATATTTGCAGGATTAGTCTCAATGTTAGTTTCTATAAATCTCTGCTCTTCATCAGAGTAATCGTCATCGCCATTTTTCTCTATTGTAAGATAAGGCAAATCGTCACGCTTTA
>ENA-ORNT01002809-ORNT01002809.1-human-gut-metagenome-genome-assembly--contig:-NODE-2809-length-10439-cov-2.372592_pt1 | contig 10439 bp, 8 predicted proteins | sample MGYA00242120_ERZ509032 | MGnify/ENA primary metagenome ERZ509032 (study PRJEB26280, sample SAMEA2338729) | human gut metagenome | biome: human gut; feature: human-associated habitat; material: faeces...
CTTGCAAGGTCAGATGGAGAAGAAGGGCACCCCGGCCTCCCCGGCCACAGCCTTGGCCAGCAGGGTCTTGCCCGTTCCCGGAGGGCCGTGCACGACCATCACGTCTTTGGCGCGCAACACTTCGTTGACGGCAGTTTCTTGCGTGGGGTTCAGCCAAGGGAAACGTATCGGTTGGAAGGAGAAATGTCCGGCCTGCGCCGTGCCGTGAAAAATGTCGCGCAGTTCGGCCAAGCGTCCGTGCCGTGCGGCGCTCACCCGGTCCAGGGCTTCGAACATCAGGCGGTAGGTAGTCTCGTCCAAGTAGAGTTGCACGCCGATGCGGCCGTCTTTCCTCAGGTGCGAAAGGGCTTCCATGTCCGGCAGGACTACCGCCATCCTATTGCCGTCTACGAAACTTACGGTGCCGGTGAAGTGAAAATAATGCAGTTGGCCGCCGTGTCCGTTTCGTCGTAAGTCTCCGGAAGCGTCTTGAGTGAAGAAGCATACTTGTTTTCCCGGTTCGAACCCGTGGTCTGTGTCCGTGTATTCCGTGCGTTCCACCTCTATGACTAATTGGTTGAGCGAGTTGTAGTAACTTCGTCCTAAGCAGAGCGGATACCAACATAGTCCTTGTTTGATTTTACGGGTTACACCGGCCGTTTCCGTTTGGGCGCGGAACTGCGCCTTTTCGTATTCGTATTCCAGTTCGAGCAAGCGGCGTTGCTGTTGGAGCCATAAGATGGATGATGCAGGCATGGCGGTTCAGGATTCGGGATCGGTATGGGATGGATGTTCTGTTTTCAGGTCGGCACGGCTTTTGCTTTGGGTGACCAACCATACACCTCCGAAAACCAAAAGGACGGCTGCCCCCTGACTCCATCCGAATACTCCTAACCCTGTGGCTACGCTGACGATACAGGCCACGATGGGTTGCACGTAGTTGTACATGCTCACGATGGTGGGGCGCAGCAGTTTCTGTCCTGTCATCATCATGATATAAGCCAGATAAGTAGCCACGAAGACGACAAAGGCTGTTTCAAACCAAGTAGTTGCCAGGATTTCAGTCCATGGCAGTATGGCCAGGTCCTTATAAGTGAAAGGCAGGATGACGATGGTGGCGTAGGTGAACATCCATTTCATACAAGTCACCACTGTATATTTTTGTATTAGTTTCTTGAATATGGTCAGGTAGACGGCAAAGCTGCATTGGGCGGTAAGACACAGCAGGTCGCCCGTCAGGTTGCCGTTGCCATTCTGGGCTGCGTGCCCGTTGCCTAAAATGAGCAGCAGGGCGCCGATGGCTCCGCAAAAAATCCCCAAGACCTTTTTGTTGGTCACTGGTTCTTTCAGGAACAGGGCGGCCAAAATCATGGTCACGATGGGAAGGGTGGTGGTGACGATGCTGGCGTTGACCGGGGATGTCAGGGATAGCCCTATCGTAAAGCAACATTGGTTGAACACGATGGCCAGCATACCGGCAAAGAAAAACATCAGTAAGTCCCGGGGAGCGACATCTTCTTTATGTCGGCCGAGAAGGGAAGTGAGCCAAAAGCATAAAGCTGCGCCGACCGCCCGGAAACTTACCAATGCCAATCCGCTGATGCCATGTGCCATGGCATCTTTGCCTAAGGGTGACATCAGTCCCCAAGCCGCACAGGCCGCAAACATACAAAGGTGGCCTGTCAGGTTTTTATCTTTATACATCTTTCTTGAAATTACATGTATCGGAAAAACAACTGCAAAGTTAGTGCTTTCATCACAAATTTTAGCATCTTTCCGTTGCTTCTTTCTATGGGAACACTTATCTTTGCTAAGGCGAAGATAGGATTCGGCATAACTGTTCGCTATCTTCGGCTAAGAAGGATTCTGAAAAACGCAGACTATGGATAAGATAGGTGAGTACATACGGCGTATCGAGATCGACTCGCTTTGGAGCGGGCAGAAGCATATCGTGTGGGAATTGAACCGTAAGGTGAATATCCTGAGCGGTGTGAACGGGGTCGGCAAGAGTACGATTCTGAACAAAGTGATATTAAGGCTTTTGCAGGTGGTCAAAGACGGATGTCCGGCCAAGCCCGATGTGAAACTGACATACGAACCGGCAGACGCCGTGACGGTAAGGTTCGATGTGGTGCGGAGCTTCGACCGTCCTTTGGTCCACAGCAATTTGTTGGAAAAATTAGCGGATGACAGGGTGGCTACAGAGCTGGACTGGCAGCTTTATCTCTTGCAGCGGCGTTTCCTGGACTATCAGGTCAATGTGGGCAACCGTATGATTGCATTGCTGACGAGCGGCGACCCCGAGGCACGGGAAAAGGCGAAAATGGCGGCTCAGGCCCGGGTGCAGTTTCAAGATATGGTGGACGAGCTGTTCAGCGAGACCGGAAAGAAAATCGTCCGCAGCAGCAATGAAATACAACTGGAGCAGTTCGGTGAGATACTTTCGCCTTACAAACTCTCTTCCGGCGAGAAGCAGATGCTCGTGATTTTGTTGACCGTATTGGTGGAAGACCGTCAGCCTTACGTGCTATTCATGGACGAACCGGAAATCAGCCTGCATGTGGAGTGGCAACAGAAGCTGATTACGCTGATACGTCAGTTGAATCCGAATGTCCAAATCATCCTGACGACGCATTCGCCGGCCATGATCATGAACGGATGGATGGATGCCGTGACGGAAGTGACCGACATTACACAATAATTTTCTGAGGAAGGGAGGGGAACGTTATGGCCAAGAGATTGTCTGAGAACCTGACTTCTTTGTATCTGGGAGCGGCGCAGAGGTTGAAACCCAAAACGGCACGGCGGAAAATCGTGGTGTATGTGGAAAGTTACGACGATGTGTTCTTCTGGCGGCCCGTATTGGATGATTTCGAGGATGACAGCCGTTATTTTGAAATCATGCTGCCTTCCCGCAGTACGTTGGGCAAAGGGAAAAAACTGGTGTTGACGAACAAGCTCGGCCCTCAACTGGGAAATTATATGATAGCCTGCGTCGATGCGGACTACGATTATTTGTTGCAGGGGGCCACGCCGACCTCACGGCTGATTAACAAAAATCCTTTCGTGTTCCATACTTACGCATACGCCATCGAGAACTACCAGTGTTATGCGGCGACGTTGCACCGTGTCTGTGTGATGGCTACGCTCAACGACCGTCAGATTGTAGATTTTGAGAGTTTCATGCAAGAGTATTCCCAAATCATCTGGCCGTTATTCGTATGGTCGGTTTGGGTATACCGGTGGAACCATTACCGGGAGTTTACTTTGACGGAGTTTGGCAATCATGTGAGTTTCAGTGATATTAATGTGTACCATCCCGAACAGACATTGGAACTTGTGCGGCGGAGGGTCAACCGGAAGATAGCTTGGCTGCAACGCCACTTCCCACAGGCGAAGAAAGATTACGAGATGTTGAAGACGGAGCTATTGGATTTGGGGGTCACTCCGGAGACGACTTATTTGTATATTCAGGGACATACGTTGTTCGACAACGTGATTTCCCCTTTGCTGGATCCTGTTTGTATTTTGCTGCGTAAAGAACGTGAGCGTGAAATCCGTAATTTGGCCGAGCACGACACACAGCGGCAAAACGAATTGTCGTGTTACCAACATAGCCAGAATTCCGTGGAAGACATGCTTCGGAAGAATGTAGGCTTTAAGGATGCACCGCCTTATAAATTGCTTGAACGGGACATCCGGCGTTTGTTAGACCGCATGGATGCCGGGACTACGCAAAATATTTATCCAGCTTCTTAATGAACATGTTTTGGCAGAACACGACCACACTGTCGCCTTCCTGAATTTGGGTCATACCGTTTACGTGCATACCTTCGCCGCGACGTACCAGTCCGCCGATAGTAACTCCGGTGGGAAGGCCGAGGTCTTTCACGGGTTTCTTGGTGACCCTGGCTCCGGCTTTTACTTCAAACTCAGCCACATCGGCGTCGGCCACGGTCAGGCATTTCACGTTGGTAACGTCCGAATCCAACATCATCTGGTAAATATGACTGGCGGCAATCGTCTTTTTGTTGATGATGGTGCCGATATCCAATCTTTCGGCCATGGAGATATAGTCCAGATTGTCTATTAACGCCACGGTTTTCCGCACTCCCAGCCGTTTGGCCGTAAGGCAAGCCAGAATGTTGCTTTCGCTTTGTCCGGTCAGGGCCACGAAAGCTTGTGTGTGCTGTATGCCTTCCGTAATCAGTAGCGAAGAGTCGCGTGCGTCTCCGTTGATAACCATCACGTCGCTGTCTCCTAAAGCCTCGTTCAGCTCGTTGCAGCGTGCGGGGTCGCTTTCTATGATTTTCACTTCCATGTACCCTGGGACATTCAGGGCGGTGTGCATGGCCGTGCGTCCGCCTCCCATAATCATGACGTTTTTCACGTCTTCATAATGCTCTTTACCTACAATCTTGCGGATGTAAGGAATGTATTTTTTCGTGGTCATGAAATACACGATGTCGCCCAGTTGGAGCGTGGCATCGCCGTTCGGGATGATGGTCATGTCGTCTCGTTTGATAGCCACGACATGGTAGCAAGTGTCCGGGCCGCACAGTATTTTCAGCGGGATGTTGAGGATTTCAGCGGTTTCACGCAACTTGATGCCCAGCATGACGAGTGCCCCGTCGTGCACTTCCCACCACTGTCTGACCCAACTGTGTTTGATACCTTCTATGATATCCCGTGCGGCCAGTATTTCCGGGAAGATGAGGGAGCTGATTCCCATGTTTTTAAAAAAGGTTTTGTATTCTTCATCCAAGTATTCCGCATTGTCGATACGGGCTACTGTTTTCTGCGCTCCCAGTGTATGGGCCAGCATGCAACAGGTGATATTTTTCATTTCGTCGGGCATGACGGCGATGAACAATTCGGCATGTGCGGCACCGGCTTCTTTCAGGCCGCTGATAGAAGTCGGTTTTACATTGAGGGTCATGAGGTCTACGTTGTCGGCGACTTTTGAAAGTTTGTCTTCACTTTCGTCTATCAACGTGATATTCTGGCTCTCTTTGGCTAAGAGTTGTGCTAAATGTGTGCCTACAGCTCCGGCACCGGCAATGATAATCTTCATGGATTTACTTTTGTGAAATGGAACGGAGTTGTGATACAATGGCATCCCGGTCGATTCCGACGATTTGCCGTAGTTGTTCCACCGTGCCGTGTTCTACGAAATAATCGGGCAGTCCCATCCGTGTTACTTTAGGGAAGAAACCGTGGTCGGACATATATTCCAATACGGCAGACCCTAATCCTCCGCGGACGACTCCGTCTTCTATCGTGATGATTCGGGAGAAATGCGTTCCAACTTCGTATAAGATGTTTTCATCCAACGGCTTGAGGAAACGCATGTCATAATGGGCTACCGTGAGAGGATGCCCTTCTTGTGCCTGTTGCTGCTCGAACAGGCGGATGGCCTCTGCCGCCGTATTGCCGATGGGGCCTAACGAAAGCAGTGCGATGTCCTTTCCTTCTTTGAGAAGTTGTCCTTTCCCCACTTCGATGGCTTCAAAATCACATTGCCAGTCGGTCAGCACACCCCGTCCGCGCGGGTAGCGGATGACGAACGGGCCTTGGTCTGGGAGCTGTGCCGTGTACATGAGCAGGCGCAGTTCTTTCTCGTTGAGTGGGGAAGACAGGATGAGGTTGGGGATGGGACGGAGTGCGGCCAAGTCGAATGCTCCATGATGCGTGGGACCGTCTTCACCCACCAGTCCTGCGCGGTCTAAACATAACACCACGTTAAGGCGTTCTATCGCAATGTCGTGGATGAGATTGTCATAGGCTCGTTGGGCAAAGGAGGAATAAATGTTGCAGAACGGGATGAGGCCGTCTTGCGCCATGCCGCCGGAAAAGGTGACGGCGTGCCCTTCGGCGATACCTACATCGAAAGCCCGGTCCGGCATTTCCTTCATCAGGACATTCATCGAGCATCCCGACGGCATGGCAGGCGTCACTCCGATGATTTTCGGGTTCATCCGGGCCAGTTCGAGTAAGGTCTGTCCGAAGATGTCTTGGTAACGTGGAGGCAGGTTGCTCGTGTCCGTCTGTATGCGTTCGCCGGTCTCCTTGTCGAATTTGCCCGGTGCGTGCCAGATGTCTGCCGCCTTCTCCGCCGGTTTGAATCCTTTGCCTTTGACGGTGTGTATATGAAAAAGTTTAGGACCTTTCATGTCTTTCAGGACCCGGAGTGTATGTACCAGTTCGATGACGTCATGACCGTCGCTGGGGCCGAAGTAGCGTATGTTCATACCTTCGAATACGTTCTGCTGGTTGCTGATAAGCGATTTCAGCGAGTTGTTGAAACGGATGAGTTGCTTCCGGCGCTCTTCGTTGAGCCAACCCCAGTTGAATAATTTACGGGAAGCGGCGAAACGCAGGCGGTTATAGAGGCTGCTGGTGTGGAGTTGGTGGAAATAATGGTTCATTCCTCCCACACTGCGGTCTATGCTCATATTATTGTCGTTCAGGATGATGAGAATGTCGTTCGGGGTAGAAGAAGCATTGTTCAGTCCTTCGAAAGCCAGACCGCCACTCATCGAACCGTCGCCGATGACGGCAATGATGTGCCTTCTTTTTTCATCCTGATTGGCCGAAGCCACCGCCATGCCCAAAGCGGCGGAGATGGAATTGGAAGCATGTCCGCAGGTGAACGTGTCGTATTCGCTTTCGGAAGGAGAGGGGAAAGGTTTCAGCCCGTGCAGCTTCCTGTTGGTCGAGAAACGTTCCCTGCGTTCTGTCAGTATCTTATGGCCGTATGCCTGATGTCCGACATCCCATACGATGCGGTCGTAAGGCGTGTCGTACACATAATGCAAAGCGACCGTCAGCTCCACGACGCCTAAGCTGGAAGCGAAATGTCCCGGATTGTCTGCCAGCTCGTCGATGATGTCGCGGCGCAGTTCTTCGCATACTTGCGGCAATTTGTCTATGGGCAATCGGCGCAAGTCGGCCGGGATATTGATTTGCGACAAAAGGTTATATGTATTTTTGTTTGTCATCAGCTTGATTTAGTTCATGCAAAATTAGCATAATTTCATATATCTTGCTTACTTTTGCAGGAAAAAATACCGTTTTGACATTTAACGAGTGTGAGATATGAAGTTTCGTACCACAGTAGAAACAGGGATGAAGGGATTGGAAATCCGACCCGGAGACGGGCTTACCCTGTTGGGTTCTTGCTTTGCCGACCATATCGGCCGGCGTATGGTGCAGTCGGGACTGGATGCGCATGCCAATCCGTTCGGGGTATTGTACAATCCGTTGAGTATATCCGTGTGGTGCAGGGCGATGGCTACCGTGGAGCCGTTGCCCGAGGATATTTTTTTCGAATCGGGAGGACTGTGGCACAGTTGGTTGAATGACAGTTCCTTTTCTGCGGAGAACCGTGAGGAATGCCGTGCCCGTCTGGAAAACGTACGCCGTGAAGAAGCTGCCCGGTTCAGGTCGCTGAAAGTCCTGTTCCTTACTTTAGGTACGAACCGTTATTACCGTCTGAATGAGAACGGGCGGGTGGTTGCGAATTGCCATAAGCAGCCCGGGGCGCGGTTTACGGAAGAGCAGTTGGACGTGGAGGGGGCGAAGGAGGTACTCGGAGAGGCATTGGGGGCTCTTTGGCAGGGCAATCCGTCCCTGCAAATCGTTTTTACGGTCAGTCCCTACCGTTATGCCAAATATGGTTTCCATGGCAGCCGGTTGGGAAAAGCCGTGCTGTTGTTGGCCGTAGACGGGATATGTCGTGCGCACGAGGGACGTTGTTTCTATTTCCCGGCTTACGAAATCGTGCTGGATGAGTTGAGGGATTACCGGTTTTATGCGGCAGACATGCTGCATCCGTCCGAGGTGGCGGTAGGGTATATTTGGGAACGTTTCTCGGAAGTCTGTTTCCCGGTGGAAACACGAAGCTTCATGGCGGAATGGGAGGCCGTGGCCAAGGCTTTGTCCCACCGTCCGCTGCATCCGGAATCGGCGGCTTATCGGGACTTCCTGCGTCAAACTATGTTAAAGATGGAACGACTTACTGAAAAATACCCGAAATTAGCCGATACAACCGAGTACGGAAGATTGAAAGATCTGCTAAAATATTGAGGATTATGTCTTATACATTAGAAAGAATAGCTTCGCTCGTCGGCGCTCATTTGTGGGGTAGCGAAACGGTGGAAGTCCGGTGGATTCTAACGGATAGCCGTTCTTTGTGTTTCCCTGAAGATACTTTGTTTTTTGCGTTGGAAAGCCGTCGTAACGACGGGCACCGTTATATTCCCGAACTTTATCGTAGGGGGGTACGCTCTTTTGTGGTCAGTCGTTTGCCGGAAGACATGACATCCTGTCCCGATGCCAATTTCCTGCAAGTGGTCAGTCCGCTGAAAGCTTTGCAACGCTTGGCCGAACGTCATCGCGAGGCCTTCGACATTCCGGTGGTGGGTATAACCGGAAGTAATGGGAAGACCGTGGTCAAGGAGTGGCTTTACCAGTTGTTGTCCCCTGAAAAGAACGTCACCCGTTCGCCGAGGAGCTACAATTCCCAAATCGGAGTGCCTTTGTCCGTATGGAATCTGGATGAGAGAAGCGAAGTAGGACTTTTTGAAGCCGGAATTTCCGAGCCGGGAGAGATGGAAGCTTTGCAGTCGGTGATTCAGCCGACCATAGGGGTTTTTACTTGCTTGGGCGATGCGCATCAGGAGAATTTCACTTCGTATGAGCAAAAGTGTTTGGAGAAGTTGAAGTTGTTCAAGGATGCCAAAGTCCTGGTGTACGATATGGACGATGCGCGCGTAGTCGGTTGCGTCAACCGTTCGGCTTTCAAAGGAGAATATTTTGCATGGTCGCGGCAGCGGCGCGATGTACCTTTATATATCGCATCGGTGGAAAAGCGGGAGGCAGAGACGGTTGTATCCTATATATATAAAGGTAAGGAGGCAGCTTGTTCTATTCCTTTTATCGACGAGGCTTCGTTGGCCAATTCCGTGTCCTGCCTGGCCGTATGCTTGCATTTGGGGATGAGTCCCGAGACGATTGCCGCAAGGATGGCCGTGCTCGAACCGGTGGCCATGCGCTTGGAGGTGAAAGAAGGCCGTTCGGGTTGTACACTCATTAACGACAGTTACAATTCGGATTATAATTCTTTGGATATCGCCCTCGACTTCATGAACCGTCGTCCCGATTGTGCGGGGCGGAAACGTACGTTGATTTTGAGTGATATCGAGCAGGCTGGCGGTGCGCCTGAGGATTTGTATGGCCGCGTGGCCCGTTTGGTGGCTATGCGCGGTGTGGAGAAGTTCATAGGAGTCGGTCCGTGCTTGTCTGCCGTACAAGGTCTGTTCGGCATGGAGGCGTGTTTTTATCGTTCCACGGATGAATTGTTGGGTAGCGGTGTGTTGGATACGTTGCACGACGAAGTGATTCTCATCAAAGGGGCAAGGTCTTTCCGTTTTGACGTTTTGACGGAACACTTGGCCTTGAAGGTGCACGAAACGACATTGGAGGTCAATTTGAATGCCGTAGTGGATAATTTGAACTATTACCGCAGTTTCATGAAGCCGGAGACGAAGATGGTGTGTATGGTAAAGGCGTCGGCTTACGGGGCCGGGGCTGTGGAGATTGCCAAAACCCTTCAGGATCATCAGGTGGATTATCTGGCCGTGGCCGTGGCCGACGAAGGCGTGGACCTGCGGAAGGCCGGCATTACGGCGAATATCATGATTATGAATCCGGAGATGAGCAGCTTTCCGACCTTGTTCGAGTACGACCTTGAACCGGAGGTGTACAGCTTCCGTTTGTTGGAGGCTTTGATTCACGAGGCGGAGAAAGAAGGGGTGACCCATTTTCCCATCCATGTGAAATTAGACACGGGCATGCACCGGTTAGGGTTCGACCCGGAAAAGGATATGTCGTTGCTGGTGGAACGGTTGAAACGCCAGTCGGCTGTGATTCCCCGTTCCGTATTTTCCCATTTCGTCGGGAGCGACAGCGACGATTTCGATGCCTTTTCCGCCCGTCAGTATGAATTGTTCCTGAAAGGCAGTGCGCAGCTTCAGCAGGCTTATAGTCACAAGATTCTGCGTCATATCTGCAACAGTGCGGGGATTGAACATTTCCCGGATCGTCATTTGGAGATGGTACGTCTCGGTTTGGGACTCTACGGCATCAATTCCCGGAATAATGAGATTCTCCATAATATCAGTACGCTCAAGACCACGATTCTCCAGATACACGAAGTGCCGAAGGAAGATACGGTGGGATACAGCCGCAAAGGGCGTTTGATGCGTGACAGTCGGATTGCAGCCCTGCCCATCGGTTATGCCGACGGCTTGGACCGCAAATTAGGTTGCGGCCGTGCGTATTGTCTGGTCAACGGACGGCGTGCCCCGTATGTGGGCAACATTTGCATGGATGTCTGCATGATAGACGTGACGGACATAGATTGCCGTGAGGGCGATACCGCCATCATCTTCGGCGAT
>ENA-ORNT01002825-ORNT01002825.1-human-gut-metagenome-genome-assembly--contig:-NODE-2825-length-10392-cov-9.581794_pt1 | contig 10392 bp, 8 predicted proteins | sample MGYA00242120_ERZ509032 | MGnify/ENA primary metagenome ERZ509032 (study PRJEB26280, sample SAMEA2338729) | human gut metagenome | biome: human gut; feature: human-associated habitat; material: faeces...
TCTACCACAACAGAGCCGCTGTCGGCACGGTCGAGCGTACCCATAATTTGCAGCAGAGTGGTCTTGCCGGCACCACTGGGGCCTACGATGCTCACCACCTCGCCCTTGTTGATGTGCAGGTCGATGCCCTTAAGCACCTGCAGCGAGCCGAAACTCTTTGTTATACCTTTGATGTCTATCATATTATATCTTTTTACTTCCTAATCAATTTCTTTTTAATCCACTTGTTCAGCGTCTCGTATGCACTCATGTCCTCAGTGTGCTGCGGCTGTGCAAACGTCATCTCCTCCATAGCGTCGCCGTGCTGGTCGGGGAAGATAATCATGATGTTCTTGCCCGAGAAGTGGCGTTGTATCTCGTCCGGCAGTCGCTCCAAGGCATTCTTGAACGACACCGTACCCTTACGTGCCGTAACGATGATGAAGAGCTGGTCGTCGGCAACGGTAGCTGCGATGTTGGGCATCTCTGCCCAATGCACCATCGTCTTGAACGACACCCTCATCTGCTGATGCTTGTTGCGCACATACTGCTCGATAAGCGGCAGCACATCCTCGCGTCCGTAGAACTCGGTATGACATTCCATATTGACAGCCATGCGGCACAACCGCTCCAGCCAGCGGTAGAAGCCAGGCTCAAACTGAGCCCTCGACGGCACCGCCACCTTGATGCGGCGTATTGTGGAGAGGGGCTGCTTGAGGCGTGCCATTATTATCTGCGAGTTCAGTCCGTTGAACAGGCTCTGGTGGAAAGCGCCCCAAAACTTCTGCGACACCTCCGGGTGCATGTGCATGCCTATAAGCACCTCCGTAGCCCTGAACTCCTTAAAGGCATGCCTAATGCCGTTGGCTATGTTGGCAGCCACACGCACCTGGGTCTGCATGTGTATGTCGGTGGCAGCCGAATACTGTGCCATGCGCTCCAGCAATCGCTGTCCTTGCTCCTGATTGCGCAGCATATCATCGTCGTCGTACACCACGTTGAGTCCTACAAACTGTGTATTGTTCTTAGGATTGCGCATCATCATGGCAAGATTTACCAGACGCTGGGCATATTCGGGATACTTCATTGGTATGAGCACCTTCTCCTCACTGTTGGACGCTGTGCTGTCTTCAGGCATCTCCTTGTCGCGCAGCGTTATCTGCTGGGCAGAACGCTCGGTGACTATGGTGGAGATGATGCACGTGAAGAGTATCATTATTACCACACCGTTGAGCATATCGTCGGTGACGAGCGGAACGCCTGGCGCCACCTCCATCTTCATTCCAACCATCAGCATGGCAATGGCGCCGGCTGCGTGGGCTGACGTGAGGCCGAACATCATATTGCCCGACGACAGGGGCAGACGAAACAGCCAACTGGCGAGATAGGCGGCTACAGCCTTGCCCACCGTTCCGAACACTACAATCATTATCACTACGCCCAATATACCGCCTCCGGCAAAGAGCAGCTGGAGATTGATGAGCATGCCTACTCCTATAAGGAAGTAAGGAATGAAGAGCGCATTGCCTATAAACTCAATGCGATTCATCAATGGCGACACGTGTGGTATGAAGCGGTTGAGAATGAGTCCGGCAACGAAGGCTCCGAAGATACCCTCCAGTCCTACTGCCTCACTAAGGGCGGCACTCATAAAGAGCATAGACATGACGAAGATGAACTGCATCACGGCATCGCTATAACGACGCAGAAACCATCGCGCCAAGCGTGGGATGAGCAGCGCCATCAGAACGCAATAGCCGACAAACTTGCCCACAAACAACAACCAGAACATCACGCCGGTATTGCCGCCGTACGATGCCACGATAGCTGCCAGCGACACAAGAGCCATCAACAGCGATATCATCGACGAGCCTACCGACAGCGTGACACTGGGCTTGCGCTGCAATCCGTAGCGTCCCACGATGGGATAGGCTATCAACGTGTTGGAAGCCATGATACATCCCAACAACAGCGAGGCAAGCACTGAATAGTGCAGCACCGTGATGCACGCCACGTATGTCATGACCGACGGCACGGCAAAGGTGAGCAGTCCGAACACGCCGAAACGCACCTTGTTGCGCCTTACACCCTCGATGTCCATCTCAAGCGACGCAAGGAACATGATATAGTAGAGTCCCACCTTGCCAAACAGCTCGAACGAGTCGTCGCGCACCAGTATGTTAAGACCATACTGCCCCACTGCCACTCCTGCCAACACCATTCCGATGATGTGCGGAATGCGAAGCTTGCCCATCACAATCGGGGCAAAAAGGATTATGAGCATCACCACAAAGAAGATGAGGGTGGGGTCGGTTATTGGGAAACAACTGGCTATATCGGTCATATCGGCTTGTGTTTGAGTTTATATCATGGGGTGCTTTTGTTTTTAATACTGTAATTATATCTCTTGCAAAGTTACGGAAAATCCATCTAAAACATTCATAAAGGATCAAATAATATATTGTTGTGTTTTTAACAATCTGCATTTCTTATACAAACAACTGTTTTACCCTATAAAGATAGAACTTCAGATCATTCACTCCTCTGAATTCAGCCCTGAATGTTTTTAGCTTGCAGTTGAACGATTCTGCACTGGCGTTAGTTCTTTTGTCATTGAAGAAATTCAGTATTCTGTCATAATGTTTTTTTTTGTACTTTTGCAAATTGTATTGCAAAAGACTGAAATCATGAATCAAGGAAAGACCGTATTCGCTCAGATTATAGCTCATACCAAAAAATGAATTCTACAAGTGCATAAAGATCATAAAAAAGCTATAGTGTGACTTAATATTATTTCATTATAAAATGGAGTTGTGCCCACAGTTGGCATAGCTCCATTTTATTTTTGCACCATATTTTTGATATTATAAGATATAAGTATTAATAAAATGGAAAAAATCGCACTTGAATCTTTGCGACTGATAGCAGCAGATTATGTTAGTCAGCAAGTAATCGATGAGCTTCGCTCTGAAGGAATATATTCAATAAAGAATAGCCCAAATGTACATATTAATGTCGTGTTGGTGTCTACCGACAAAGGAGCCGATAATGTTAATGAAATCTTAGAAACACATGCATGTACAAGAAGAAATGTCGTAATAACAATGAATCCTGAACTTTGTATCAAAGAAGAATCAGACATTTACTCTATATTGTCTTTTCAGGCAGATAGCAATCCATACCTCGAATTGAAGAAATTCCTGCAACTATATAATATATGTATAGAGAATCATGGTATAATATGCTTCGATTTGTCTGATTTCTCAATACTTATAAGAGGAAGGAACGTAATATCTACCCAATCGTATGTGTATAAAAAAGACATAACAGAAGCTCTTGCGCATCTAAAGTCAATATGTATAAAAGAAAATGGCAGATATCTTATGGCAATTACCATAGCCAGCTATGACTATACTGAGATGGAAAAGATGTCGCTTCCTGTAAGTGACTATATGGAAACCTTCCCGAATAAGAGCATTTTTTATCTTACAATCACAGAAGCTACACCAAAAACATTAACTTTATTCACATCAGTACCTTTGTAGAAATGAAAGATAATGTCAAAAATCAACAGGTACGTGCTGTCTTAAAAAGAAGAATTATTTCTTTTCCTAATGACGGTGAGTTGCGAGTGGAAAGTATAATCAGAGAGTTTGAAGATTATGCAATGATTGATTGCAAACAATATGACAAGGTTGTGCTACAGTTTATTACTGCATCAGTATATCCGTTGAAAAAGAGTGAGTTATGTCAGTTGGTCTCGTTCTTTGCAAATAAGTTTCACAAAGCAGAATATACATGGGAGACTGGAACAGATGAAAAGTTAGGCGAAAAATTGTTGGTCCAACTTTTATGCAGCAGCTTCTCTCACCTATAAGGTTGCAAATTGCAACCTTATAGAGTGAGATTGATTATGATGGTATGAACAAAAAAGACACACCATTGCAATATCTTAGCAGCCGAAACGTTATCTATATAAATGACAAATATGGCACTGAATCAAACCAATAAACTCGTGTGGATTGTGGAGACCATCTATCGGGCACATAAGATTTCATTCGAGGAATTGAACCGCCGCTGGATGGATAATGTAGATTTGAGCGGTGGTGAGGAGATGTTGAAGCGCACTTTCCATAAGTGGAAGTGGAATATCTTCGACACCTTCGGATTGTCGATAGACTGCGAAAAGACCGCTCCATATAGGTATTATATCGCCAACGTGGAGGATATGAAGAGTGGAAGTATTGAAAATTGGTTGCTCAGTACGCTATCGGTGAGTAATTTTCTCCTTGAAAGCAAATCTGTCAAGAACAGGATTATCCTTGAAGACGTGCCCAGTGGCAGGGAATATTTGGAGCTGATAATAAATGCGATGAAGAAGAACCGCTTCATTCATATCAACTATTTCAACTACTGGAAAGATGACACGCGCGACCATTATGTGATGCCGCTATGCGTAAAGCTATACCGCCAACGCTGGTATTTGGTGGGGCGTAATTGGCCTGCGGGCTATGACCTCGTCTTTTGTCTCGACCGCATACATGACTTCCGCCTTTCGAGCCACACATTTGAATATCCCGAAGATTTCAATCCACAGGAATACTTCAATGGTTGTATAGGTGTAATTCCTGGCGATGGCACCGACATTGAGAAGGTAAAAATCAAGGTCAGTACCAGTCAGGCTAACTACCTGCGCGACCTTCCTCTGCATGAGTCGCAACAAGAGACTGAGCAAACAGATGAATACAGCATCTTTGAACTGCATGTCCGCCCGACATTCGACTTCCAACAGGAACTGTTATGGAATGGTGAAAACCTTGAAGTACTCGAACCGCTTTGGCTACGTAAGGAGATTGCAGAAAAAGTAAATAGGATGTGGAACAAGTATAAGGAATAATGTTATATATGATATCATTATTGCTAATGGAGATAGACAAGTTATATTAGATACTCTATCTGAATCTCTTTGCTAAGCTGAAGAGGTTTCTATAATGACAAATAAAGAAAATGAGCTAAAAAAGAAAACTTATGGGAAAGAATATTTCACTTAAATCAATAGTTGATTTTGAAAACGACAATATAAACTTCTATATTCCCAGCTATCAGCGAGGGTATAGATGGAAAAGCCGACAAGTTTGTCAGCTGATAGATGATATCAACGCTTTTACTCCTACAGAATCCACTCCATTCTATTTTCTTCAGGCATTAGCTGTTGCTAAAGATACAGAGAATAATAGAGTAAATGTAGTGGATGGACAACAGCGACTTACCACGTTAAAGCTGATACTCGGTGAGGAAAGTGGCGAATTACCAATTGACTATGCCCGTGAGGCGAACCAGGCTCTCGATAAGTATTTCATGAATATGGCCAAAGACGTTATTGAGGAAAAATTGGTTAAGATTGGACCCGAAAGAAGAACCGAATTCTGCAAAAAGATTAAAGAGTGTTGCAAATTTCTCTACTATGAAGTTGAAAAGGCTAAAGAATTGTCCACATTCAACGATCTTAATAGTGGTAAAATTCCAGCAAAAGATTCAGAATTGGTAAAATGCGTCATGCTGACTTTAGGAAATGACGAGGCATCGAATGTAACGAAAGCGCGTGCTGACGAATGGGACGATATTGAACGCATGCTTAATAACAATAGTTTTTTTTCATTCATAACGCCACGTAACACCTGGAAAGAAGATGATGGAATGACTGTTCTGTTGCGCTATGCAGGATTAATTCCAACGAAGACAGAACAAGAGGAAGAGGTTTTTCCTTTTCTTACAAGAATTCTTGACGAATTGAAGACCAAGTCGCGTGTAACGATATGGAAAATGATATACTCGGCATTCTATCGTTTGTCAGAATGGTATAACGACCCTCTTATGTATCATGCTTTTGGAGCTGTTGTTCATCAAAGAAATAATAAGGATATCAAGCCCAAAACAAGAAAGGAGATATTGGACGCTATAGAAAAAATGGCAGAATACAAGCCAAAAGAAGACAAGAACGATTACTCCAACTGGGGAGAAGATTTATTTAATTATCTGTTGCTCAGCAATGTCGCTTTCTGTTGGAAAAGATGGCCCTATCGCTATAGCTTTGAAATGCATCGACAAGTAGAAGCTTGGTCGATTGAGCATATATTTGCCAGAAACCAAAAAAATTTGGATGAAAAAGAACTTGCGGAGTGGTTAGGCGAAGATGATTCAGAAAGTGCGTTTAACGAATATCGTACAGAATGTGATAAAGGAAAAGGAGATGATTGGCTATCTAAAAAATTAGGCAGTAGATACCCGTCAACAGAAGACAATTCAGTCAAGAACCTTGCATTATTACCAAAAAATGCGAACTCCTCATTAAATAACAAGTTGTTTGAAGGCAAACGGGAAGCAGTTTCTAAATGGGCATGTGATAGTTGGACGGACTATTGGGCTCCGCCAGTTACAGAAGCCGTGTTTATGAAATCACTCCCAGGATTAAAGATGACACTTCCATACTGGTCAGAAGAAAAAGACAAAGATAGTTATATAAAGTCTATGAGTATTAATATAGCCAGTTTTATTGACGCATTAAAGAATCCTGTAAGATTATGAGAAATGATATTTTAAAGTACTATATCGAAGTTCCTGACAATTTGTTTGCACTATTGTCCAGGTATCGTGTGGTTATCCCTGGTATTCAACGCCACTATGTTCAGGGAGCCAATAATCCCAAAGCCGAAAGCGTACGTAAACAGTTTATAAAAGAAATCTTCACTGCAATAGAAAAAAAGCAGAGTGATTTTAATCTGCATTTCATCTATGGTCCCATCAAAACAGATGGAGAAGATTCATTTGTACCCGTTGATGGTCAGCAACGCTTGACCACCTTATGGTTGATTGCAAGATACGCAGTGGAAAAGGCAGAACCTTCTGACCGTAAGGACTTACTGCGTTTGCTTTCTCGTTTTACATATGAAGACAGAATCAATGCCAAACGATTCTGTCAGGCTCTGACATGTGATGACTCTAAGTGGAACATTAGCAAAGACCCTAATCCTGATATACTTTGTCAAGATTGGTTTGTGGGCTATTGGAAAGAGGACGAAACAGTATCTTCTATGATAAGAATGCTTTCTACTATTCATGAAGAATGGAACAAACACCAAGATATCATTACAGCTAATAATGTCTTGGAGGCCATTGCCTCACAAATCAGATTTGAACTGAAAATAGATTCCTTTGGTGATGATATTTACATGAAGATGAATGCCCGTGGTTTGCAATTGACTCAGTGGGAGAACTTCAAATGTAAATTTCCAGAGTCTTTGCCTAAAGATATTAAAGATACATGGGATGAAAATATGGAAGAACTATCCAATAATTATTTCACTTGTTCAGGAGAGCAACATAAATTGCCGGATAATGCTTTTTTCGCTTTATATGCACGAGTTATGTCTTACGAAGCGAGGAAATCTGTCGTAAAGGATTGCGGTAATGACATTAAGCTGCTTGCTGACTACACCCATGAAACATGGAATCAGATAGAACTACCATTTGTTCCTTATTCTGATTTTGCAGACATTATCCAAAGACACCAAACAAGTTCTAACAGCAAATCTTTTGCTTCGAATATAGCACACACATGCGTCAGGATGCTTGACACCATTCTTGACCACCACCAAAACATAGTGCCCTATTTTGGAAACAGAACTTTATTTGATACATTCTTTCATCCCAAGAACAACAATGACCTTGATTTTACGCTATGTTGTTATGAATACTTTAAGACATTCAATAATGTAGATAGTCATAATTTCTTAAAGGCTTTGCGCTTAATGTGGAACATTCTCGAAAATGTAAGCAGACAATACGAGAATCGCGACAATCGAATAGAACTTGTTAAAGAATTCATAGATTCAGGGGATAATTCGTTGTATTCTCCACAAATTATGGAAAGGATAGACCAAAATGTTCCAGAGCAAGCAAAAGAGGAAACAGAAAAGGCAGTTAGAATACATCATATAGATCAGTCAAAACCCAGTGATTGGAACGAGGAAAAACTTGGTCCATGGAGTAATTGGAATGATGCAATAGAGAAAGCTGAAGAATGGGCTTTCTTTCATGGTTCCATCCGGTTCCTCTACAGAAATAGCAATGGAGAAAACACTTGGGAGAAGTTTGCGACCAAACTTTGTAACTGCATGGACCTCTTTACCAAAGATGGTCTTTCTGAGGAGAAGAAGGTAAAAGCTAACCAAGTGCTTATTTCTCATTGCAAAGAATGGGATGATATCAGGCGGGAACCGGTATTTGATGCTAAAAAAGAGAGTTGGAAGCAAGTTCTAACAGACAAATCGCTTTCAGAATGTGTTAATGGTCTGCTTTTATCACCGAATGAAATTGTAGATAATCATAATGAGATTATACAGATTTTAATCGATGATGCAATATGGAAGAATCTCATAAAGGAAACTCCTGGATATGAGCTTGAATGGAAGGCTAACTCTCCATCATTATGGTTGAACAGGTATTTATATTTAACGCTGAAATTGACCCGCGACAATCATGAAGATATCTTAGATGCATTTATTGGCGAATCTAAAGTAACATTCGATGCACCAGAAGAAGAACGATACAGGACAATAAAAGGCAAAAATTACTATTTTGCAGTACCTATGTGGTTTACGTATAAATACAAAGGTAAAGAATACCATTTTGCTTGGCAAACATGGGGAAACATAGATATGTATGATAATGGCTGGGAAAGATTATTCGATCAATACGACGGAGAGATGGCAAATAATTTCACCATCCATATTGACAAAGAAACAGACCACGACTCTTCCTATTACATCAAGAAGATTGAAGACTGCATCGATTGTTACGAGAAAATCCATAACAAATAAAAGAAACAGAATATGGCTATCAATCAATTGAACAAATATGTCTGGCTCGTGGAAACCATCCATCGGGCCAGAAAAAGGGGCGGCATTACCTTAAAGGAAATCCAAAGCAGATGGAAGGATTCTGATCTCAGCGAAGGAACGGTACTCTCTCGCCGTACCTTCATCAACAACCTCCATTCCATCGAGGAACTGTTTGAAATCAGCATCTGCTGTGGCAGCGGATACCGCTATTACATTGAGTATGGTGACTGTTTTGAGGACGGAAGTGCCAGAAGCTGGATGCTCAATGCCTTCTCCCTCAATGCTATGGTTGGCAACAGTCACAAGCTCAAGGAGCGTGTACTCCTGGAAGATATGCCTTCTGGCAGAAACTATCTGGAAGACATCATCAAGGCAATGCGTGACAACCGCGTCATCTCCATATCCTACTATAGCTTCAATACAGAGGAGTATCATGAATTTGATATTCATCCTTATTTCGTAAAGGCTTTCAAGAAGCGTTGGTATGTGGTGGCTTACAGTCCTGGCACAGATGACATCCGATGCTATGCACTCGACCGTATGGAGAATGTCACCATCTCTGAAGAAACATTCAAATTGCCAGAGGATCTGGATCCTGCTGAATATTTCAAGGATTGCTTCGGCATCATCAACAACGAGGACTCTGAGGTGCAAAAGGTGGTACTCAAGGTGGATGCATTCCAAAGCAACTATATACGCAACCTTCCTCTCCATACCTCACAAAAGGAAACGCAGCGCACAGATGAATATTCTATCTTTGAATACCATCTGAAGCCTGAATTCGATTTTGAACAGGAGATATTCTCCAACATGGATACCATGGAAGTATTGGAATCTCAATGGCTAAGGGAGGATATTGCCGAAAAATTGAGAAATCTCACAAAGAAATACCAGATTTAATCAATTAAGGAATACCAGATTTAATCTATCAAGAAATACCAGATTTAATCTATCAAGAAATAACAGATTTAATCTATCAAGAAATATCAGATACAATCATCTGAAACTAGGAGAAAAAGGCGGCAAATACATTTTTCGTATTTACCGCCTTTTCTTTATGAGTGATGCATCAGAACCCAACCCTTCTCTTGGGGGTTCTTCCTTCCAGCCTTTCACTATCGCAATACCCGACAAGAGATTTGAGCATATCCGCCGGTTTACCATGCAAAATGGATTGGATGGTATAATGGCGGGCAATGTTCTCAATCTCTCCACCACTGAAATCATATCTAGCGGCAAGGAAAGAAGCATCAGCATCATTCAAAGATGGTATCATCGTTTGCCAAATCTGTAAACGACCATGCAAATCAGGCTTTTCAAACTTCACTTTATAGAGGAAACGACGCTCGAAAGCCTTGTCCATATTCTCGGCAAGATTGGTTGTGGCAATAAGAATGCCATCAAGCTGCTCTATCTCCTGAAGAATGATGTTCTGGATATTGTTCTCCAGTTTATCCACAGCCTTCTCTGCACCCACCATACGCTTGCCGATGATGGCATCTGCCTCGTTGAA
>ENA-ORNT01002829-ORNT01002829.1-human-gut-metagenome-genome-assembly--contig:-NODE-2829-length-10384-cov-3.078517_pt1 | contig 10384 bp, 9 predicted proteins | sample MGYA00242120_ERZ509032 | MGnify/ENA primary metagenome ERZ509032 (study PRJEB26280, sample SAMEA2338729) | human gut metagenome | biome: human gut; feature: human-associated habitat; material: faeces...
TTTTTATAAGCCGCCCGCAAAATGCTCTTTTCAGCCCGCGGGCGGCTTCATTTTAATTTATTTGAAAACGATATCGAGCACCAGCATCGATATCACCCCGGGCACACCGAGCAGCGCGCCCGCGCCGAGCGACCAGCGGTTGACGGAGAGCTGTATCCCCGTCGCAAGCCCCGCGATGTTGACGGCGAACAGCGCCGCCGCGCCGCCTATCGCGCTGAGTATCAGCGCCGAAAAGCCGCGCCTGGTCGTCACAGCAAACACCGTTATCGCGAGCGCGGCGGCAGCGAGAAATATTATAAGAACCGTTTTCATTCCTGTTGACAAGGCTATCCCCTCATTCCAGTTTGTAGCAGACGGCTATGTCGCTGCTTTCAAGTCCCTCCTGCTTTGCGAGCTTCAGGAGTCTGTGGTAGCGGCGCTTGAGCGATTCGAGCTCATATATTGCGGCCTCGACCGAGTCGTCGTCCTCGCCGTATTCAAACCGCAGATATGCCGCGTCCATCTCCTTTTTGAGCGCTCTTATGTCCACGAGCAGCTGCTCCTCCCTTGTCGGAGCTTCGTCCGCCTTTTTGAGCTTTCCTCCGAGCAGATATTTGAAAGCAGTAACCATTTTTTCGTCCTCCCGGTATTATTTGTATAGCAATTATGGGACAAATATGATAAAATAATTCAGCCGGACGATATTTTTCGTCCGAACGCCAAAAATATATAGGATGTTTATAATAAAGGAGAATGTGTTTTGAAGCTTTATCCCATGGTATTGACGCCCTTTGTCTCGGAAACTGTCTGGGGCGGGCGCAGGCTCATTGACGAATATTCCGTTGTCACAGACAAGCGAAACGCCGCCGAGGCGTGGGTCATGTCCGCGCACAAAAACGGCAGCTCAACAGTCGCAAACGGCGAATTTGCGGGGAGGACTCTTCGCGAAGTCTATCTCGAACACCCGGAGCTCGGCGGCAAAAACTGCGCCGGATTCTCTGATTTCCCGGTGCTGATAAAATTTATCGACGCCGCGGCGGATCTCTCGGTTCAGGTTCACCCCGACGACGCCTACTGCCTGAAAAAGGGCAGCGGCGCGGGAAAGACCGAGTCGTGGTATATCCTCGACTGCGAGCCGGGCGCCTATCTTCTGCTCGGCTTTGAAAAGGACATAACCCGCGAGCAGTTCAGGCAGTCGATAACCGACGGCACGCTGACCGACTATGTCAAGAAAGTCCCGGTCAAAAAGGGAGATTTCTTCTTTATAGAATCCGGCACGCTCCACGCGATATGCAAGGGCATTCTGCTCGCCGAGGTTCAGCAGAACTCGGACACGACCTACAGAATATATGACTACGGCCGCCTGGGCTTTGACGGCAAGCCGCGCGAGCTTCATGTTGAGGACGCGGTGAATGTCACGCACACGGGCGTATACAAAAATCCCTGCACGCCGAAAAAAGACGGCAACGTCACGAATCTTGTCGCCTGCCCGTTCTTTACTGAGAGAGTTCTTGATATCGACGGTTCTTTTGACGGCACTGCGGACGAAAAATCTTTTGTGTCGCTTCTTATTCTTGACGGCTCGGGTTCACTCGAATGCGCGGGCGAGACTCTTGAATTTTCAAAGGGCGGCAGCATTTTCATTCCCGCAAACTGCGGTGACTACAAAATAAACGGAGAAGCAAAGATCCTTGAAACAAGGGTTTGATATTACAAATGGCAGTTTTAAGCGTACAGAATCTTGATATGGAGTTCGGCGAGCGCACGCTGTTTTCGGGCGTGAGCTTTGAAGTCGGAGAGCGCGATAAGATAGGCTTCATCGGCTCGAACGCAACGGGCAAAACGACCCTCTTCAAGCTCATCACCGGCGAGCTTGAGCCGACCCTGGGCGGGGTATATCCAGGCAAAAATATAAAGATAGGCTATCTCGAGCAGCACGCCTGCGCGGGGAGTCAAAAGACGGTCTATGACGAGATGGAGAGCGTGTTCGAGCCTCTCATGAAAAAAGAGAAGCGGCTCGAAGAGCTCGCGGATCTCATCGAAGCGGGACATGGCGACATTAACGCGCTCATCGCCGAGCAGAACAGACTGCACACCGAATTTGAGGACGAGGGCGGGCTGACCTACAAAAGCCGCACCCGCTCGGCACTCACAGGTCTCGGATTCTCGGAGAGCGACTTCTCGCTCCCCTGCTCCCTGCTCTCGGGCGGTCAGCGGTCAAAGCTCGCGCTGGGCAAGCTGCTTTTGAGCGCGCCGGATTTGCTCCTGCTCGACGAGCCGACGAACCATATAGACCTGACAAGCCTCGAATGGCTCGAAAGCTTCATCAACGACTACCGCGGCAGCGCGGTAATTATAAGCCATGACCGCTATTTTCTCGACAAGGTGACGACAAAAACGATGCTGCTCGAAAACGGCAGGATCGAGATGTTCAACGGCGGCTATTCCCGCTTTCTCGAGCAGAAGACCGAACGTGACGAGATCGAACGCCGCCACTACGAGCGGCAGATGGACGAGGTTCATCGCCTTGAAGGCATAATCGAACAGCAGCGCCGTTGGCGGCATTTCATAACCGCGGACAGCAAGCAAAAGATGTTCGACAAGAAATTGGCGGAAATCGATGCGCCCGACCGCTCGGCGAAAACCCTTGGCTTTTCATTCGGCGAAGTCGAGCCGACGGGCAACGAAGTCCTGAATGTCAGAGGGCTGTCAAAGTCATTCGGCAGCAAGCATCTTTTCAGCGGCGTCGAGTTCCAGATACGCCGATCCGACCGCGCGTTTTTGCTCGGTCCGAACGGCTGCGGCAAAACTACTCTTTTAAAAATACTTATCGGCAAGGAGAAAGCCGACTCCGGCTCATATCTCTTCGGCGCAGGCGTTCAGGTCGGTTATTTCGACCAGACGCTCTCCTCGCTCAATAACAATAATACAGTACTTGATGAAATCTGGAATCTGCACCGAGATTTCACCGAGGCGCGTGTGCGCACTCTGCTCGGGCAGTTCCTGTTCTGCGCGGACGATGTTTTCAAGAAGATAGAGACTCTGAGCGGCGGCGAAAAAGCGCGGCTTTCTCTCCTGAAGCTGATGCTCTCGGGCGCGAATGTCCTGCTGCTCGACGAGCCGACGAATCATCTTGATATTCCCTCGCGCGAGGCGCTCGAGGCGGCTCTGCTCGATTTCGGCGGCACGATGCTCGTCGTGTCCCACGACAGATATTTTATAAATAAGTTATCCACCCGCGTGCTGTCGATAGGCATGAACGGCGCGGAGAGCTTTGAGGGCGGCTACGACGACTACGCGGCGAAAATCGCCGAGCAGGGCGCGGAGAAGCCGAAAGCGGCAAAGACCATGGGCAAGGGCGGCGAGGATTACAAGCGCCGCAAGGAGCGCGAGAGCGAGCTGCGCCGCACGATAACCGCGATAAAGAAATGCGAAGAGCGGATAAACGAGCTCGACGGACTGATAGCAAAAACGAACGAAGAGATGTCGACCCCCGAAGCGGCGGCGGACTACGCGCGCGTCATGGAGCTGACGGAAACGCTCGGCAGGCTCAACGACGAGCAGACCGAGCTCATGATGCAGTGGGAAGAGCTAGAAAACAGAAAAGCTCAACTTGATGGAGAGAAATAACATGAACTTCAGCGAACTTTTCGGGAATGCGCAATGGGTTACCTGCGACAGCGGCTGCACTTCGCCGGTTATAAAAGGCGGCTTCTTCATCGAAGAGCCGAAGGACGCGGAGATAACCATCTGCGGGCTCGGCTTCTTCCGCCTGTGGATAAACGGGCGCGAGGTGTCCGAGGACAAATTCGTCCCCGTCAACAGCCAGTACTGCAAGCGCAATCTGACGGCGTTTGAATATCCTATCCTGGACGAACTGTCTTACCGCACATACGCCGTGAGATATGACATATCTAAATTTGTTGTTGACGGCAAAAATGATATCCGCGTCATTCTCGGCTGCGGCTGGTTCGCCCAGCAGAAGCGCAGCGCCGAGGGGTTCGCAAAATACGGCGACATAAAGCTCTGCTATAAAATCGACGCCGAGAATAAGAGCGACAAAAAATATACTTTTGTTTCCGATGAGAACCTTGAATGGAAGCAGAGCCGCATTATTGAAAATAATATATATTTCGGCGAGGTTCACGACATGAGCCTTGCAGACGAGCTGACGGTGAACAACGGCTTTCAAAATGTTATCAAAGCCCCGGCGCATGAGACTCAGTTTTTCGTTCAGGACTGCCCGGCGGACAGAGCGGAGCGCGTGATAAAGCCCGCGAAGCTCTTTGACCTCGGCGAAGTTTCGATATACGACATGGGCGAGAATATTTCCGGCTATCCGGTTGTCGCGGCAACGGTTGACGGCGCGAATATAACCGTCAGATGCAGCGAGGAAATAAACCCGGACGGCACGCTGAATTTTGACTCCTGCGACCGCGGGCAGATTCAAAAAGATGAATACCGCAACGCGAAAAAGGGCGAAGAGTGCATGTCCTGGTTTACCTGGCACGGCTTTCGGTATTTCGAGCTGACGAACAACGCCGAGCCCGTGCGCTGCGAAGTAGTCCACTCGGACTGCGCCGTGACCTCGTCGTTCGAGTCGGACAGCGAGATGCTCAACTGGCTCTACGACGCATATATCAGAACGCAGCTGAGCAACATGCATTCGGGCGTGCCCTCGGACTGCCCGCATATAGAGCGACTCGGCTACACCGGCGACGGTCAGCTCTGCTGTGAAGCGGCGATGATGCTTTTGGATTCGCAGAAATTCTATAAAAAGTGGCTCGAGGATATCTCCGACTGCCAGAGCATCGGAAACGGTCACGTCCAGCACACCGCGCCTTTCATGGGCGGCGGCGGAGGCCCCGCAGGCTGGGGCGGCGCGATAGCGGTCGTGCCGTATGAGATGTATAAAATATACGGCGACAAGGAGACCTTTCGCCGTTATCTGCCGAAGATCCTTCGATATTTTGATTATCTCGACTCGCGAAGCTCCGGCGGTCTCGTCTGCCGCGAGGAAGAGGGCGGCTGGTGCCTCGGCGACTGGTGCCCGCCCGAACAAATAACAATATGCGAGCCATTCGTCAACACTGCGCTCTATGTCAAGCAGATGATGATGACAAAAGAAGCATCGGAGGCTATCGGCGAAAGCGAAACTGCCGCCATGCTCGAAAAGCGCATAGAAGAAAAGAAGCAGGCTATTCTCAACGCATATTACAGCCCGCAGACCGGCTCGTTTATCGGCGACGCGCAGGGTGCAAACAGCTTTGCTGTTGATATCGGACTCGGCGACGAGCGCGCTTTCAACAATACAAAAAAGAAATACGACGCCGCAGATGCTTTTGACACCGGCATTTTCGGCACGGATATTCTAACCCGCGTGCTGTTTGAGCGCGGCTGCGCCGACACGGCTTTCCGCCTGCTGACTTCGACGGGCAAAGGCTCGTTCTATAACATGAAAAAGCAGGGCGCGACGACTATCTGGGAGAACTGGGACGGCGAGCGCTCGCACAGCCACCCGATGTTCGGCGCGGTGACGCGGTATCTGTTCTCGTTCATTCTCGGCATCACGCAGGAGAAAAACTCGGCGGGCTATGAAAAAATTGTCATTGCTCCGCAGATTCCCGACGGGCTCAACCGCGCGAGCGGTCACATAACGACGGTGCGCGGCGAAATAGCCGTCTCGTTTATCAGAACGGAGCGCGAGATGGACTTCTATGTAACCGTTCCGCAAAAGTCATGGTTTACTTACGGCAGCGACTGCGAATATGAACTCTGGGAAGGCGAAAACCATATCCACATTGATTTTGAGGAGTAAAATATGGCTATAATCATCACAAATTACAGCGAAAAATATCGGGACGATGTCCGCAATATCTGCCTTGACACGGCGGGCAGCAACGCGCGCGAAGAAAAGTCAATGCGCTTTTTGCTCGCGACCTTCTGCGACTACTATATAGACCGCGAGGCAGAGCACTGCTTCATCGCCGTCGATGAGGACACGGACAGCGCGGTCGGCTATATCTTCTGCGCGCCGGACTATCAAAAATACAAGCGTATATTCAAAGCAGAATATCTCCCGCGCGTCAAGGGCTGCAAAAAAGGAGATATAATTGAGTCGTGGGCGTCCGTAAATGGCCCCGCGCTATTCGCAAGAAGCTATCCCGCGCATATGCACATCAATATAAAGCCCGGCTATCAGCACTGTGGCATCGGCACCCGCCTGTTCGCGGCTCTGACCGAGCATCTCAGAGAGATCGGCTGCAAGGGCGTTATGCTGGTGGTCGACTCATATAACACCAACGCAATAAATTTCTATAAAAAGAACAAATTTGATATCATATTCCCTCTGCGCGTCTGCACGGTCATGGCGCGCAGGGTCTGAGAAAGCAGGGAAAAAATATGAAATTAGCCGTCATCGGCACGGGCTGGATAGTCAAAAGCTTTATCGACGGGTTGAAGTTCGCGCCCGACTTTGAACTCTTCGCCGTATATTCGCGTTCGCGCGAGCGCGGAGAAAAATTCGCAAAAGAGAACGGGATAAGTACAGTATACACCTCGCTTGACGAGCTCGCCGCCTCCCCTGCCGAGTGCGTCTATATCGCGAGCCCAAACGCCCTGCATTATACTCAGAGCAAAAAAGTGCTCGAGAGCGGAAAGCATGTCATCTGCGAAAAACCGATAACCGTAACGCCCGACGAATTTTCGGAGCTCTGCGAAATCGCGGACGGAAATAAGCTCATATATATCGAAGCTATAATGTATATGCACTCGCCCGTGCGAGCGGCGCTCAGAGAAGCTCTCGGGGACATCGGCAAAGTCTGGACTGCGCATTTTGATTTTTCGCAGTATTCGTCAAAATATCCCGCCTATCTTCGCGGCGAGCTGCCGAATATTTTCAACCCCGCCATGGCTACGGGCAGTCTCATGGATCTCGGCATTTACTGCGTCTATCCTGCAATCGATCTGTTCGGCGAGCCGAAAACCGTCTCGGCAGTATCGGCGTTTCTCGAAAGCGGAGCTGACGCGGCAACCGCCGTCTCGATGCTAAGTAAAAACACCGCGATAACAATGACAAGCTGCAAAACCGGGCAGGATCACGCGGGCTCGCAGATAATCGGCGAGCGCGGCAGCATAAAAATCGGCTCAATTTCAAAGCTCACGGATATCGAGCTCGTGATGAACGACGGGACGAGCCGCATTATCTGCGGCGACACGCCGAAAGATGAGCTCATGGGCAACGAGGCACGCACGTTTTTCGAGCTGATAACAGAGCCGGAAAATAACAGAGAAAAATACAGAGAGCTGCGCGAAACGGCGCTCTCTGTGAGCCGCACGATGCAGCGCATACGCGAGTCGGCGGGAATAAAATTTTAACGGAGGTATTTACCATGAAGTATGTTAAAACAGGCGACGTTCTCGCAGTGAGACTCGACCCGGGCGAGGAGATAATCGCGTCGGTGCTGAAGATAGCAAAGGACGAAGATATCCGCTTTGCCGAGATATCAGCCATCGGAGCGGTAGGGCGCGCGGTGTTCGGGCTATACGACCTCGAAGAGCAGAAATACCACAGCCTGACATTTGTTCAGCCGCTCGAGCTCGTTTCATTAAACGGCAATCTCAGCCGCAAGGACGGCGAGCCTTATCTCCACCTTCACGCCGCGTTCGCGGACGAAAAAGGCGCCGTCATCGGCGGTCACCTCAACGAAGCGGTGATAAGCGCGACCTGCGAAATGTTCATCAAAATTTTTGACATCGACATGGGCAGGCGCATAAGCGAGCAGACAGGACTAAATATTTTCGACATCTGAAAATCAAGCAGGGAAGCCGACATATGCCGCGCTTCCCTGTTTTTTCTTGTCGAACACCATAAAATATTGCACAAAATCAATAAAAATTCATAAAAAATCAAAATTTCTTTACAAAAACTATTGCAAAGTGAATCAAAATCACATATAATTATTCTCAATCAGCGTAGTAACTGAGGGTGAACAAATGCGGCAAGTAAGATTTGAGATCACCGACGGCATCTGCCGTCCGGCAGGATGCGAAACGGACGACATCGGATATGCGGCAATCTCCGATGCTCAGTACGCCTCCGAAGTAAGAAAAAGTTCAACCGCCTCGGGCGGCCGTATTTCCTACGGCATAGTGATGACCGTCACGGAAAACGGATTCAATGAAACAACAAGTTTTCCCGACATCTCTTTCAGCAGGAAAAAGCTGAGGGACTTTGTCTCCATGCTCGAGCGCAACGATGTCTCCCCCGTCCATGTGGAGGAGATGATAGACGATTTCTTCTACGCGGGATAGGCGCGGCAGGCGAAAAGCCGTGTTTTGCGATTTGCAAGACACGGCTTGTTTGCGGTTTAACGGAAGTTCGCAACATTATTTTTTCATAACGGTATTTTCAAATACCGGTCAAAGGCGGCATATTCCTCTGCGGTAAAGCGAACGGTCAAGAATTTTCAATTTTTGGTTTGTCTCTGAAGCAAATTACTGTTGACTGATTATTGTAAATATGGTACAGTATTATTTGACTGAAAACGGATTTTCAATATGAAATCCACAAAAAACGGAGGGGTTACAAAAAATGCCGAGTCTTATCAAAAAAATCACATCCACCCCGAAGGGCTGGTCTACAAAACCGAAGGAGAGACTGAGCTACTATCTCTACTTCTGCGGACAGAACGCGATATATAACCTCGTCGCCTCTTTCCTGACCACTTATCTCATGCTCTCTATCGGCGGACTTGTCAAAACCGCGGGAATCATGCTCGCGGTCAAGGTATGGGACGCGGTCAACGACGCTATTTTCGGCGTGCTGTTCGACAAAGTAAAATTCAAGAGCGGCAAGAAGTTCATTCCGTGGCTCAGGATATCGCTCGTCTTTATCCCGCTGACTACGGTCATGCTCTTCGCCATACCCAATAACTTCAGCGAAAACGCGAAGCTCATCTGGCTCGCTGTTTCATATATACTCTGGGATACCGCTTACACCCTCTGCGACGTGCCGATATTCGGTATCATCACCTCGATGAGCGAAAACATTGACGAAAGAAACAGCATTATATCCTATAAGCAGATTTGGGCGGGCGTGGGCTCGGGCGTTGCGCTCATTCTCGGCACCGTCCTCGTCGGCGAGCAGGTCAAGCTCAACTACACGGTAGTCGCAATAATCTGCGCCGTGTTCGCAATTATCACGATGATCCCCGCCTGCTTCAAGCTTGAGGAGCGCTTCGGCGGAGACAGGGATGAGGATTTCACGATCAAAAAGATGTTCAGCTATCTCGTTCAGAACAAGTATCTGCTCATCTATTACATAGGCTACTTCTTCTATTCGAGCGCCAACGTCTCCGGCTCACTCAACCTTTTCGTCTCGTTCTATCTCTTTAACAACTCGCAGTTCTCGCTCGTCGTTCAGGCTCTGAGCCTTGTTCCCGCGGCGATATTCTCGTTCCTCGTGCCCCACATGGTCAGAAAATTTGACAAGATGAAGCTGTTCAGAGTCTGCACTTTGGCTACCGTTATTTTAAGCGTTGTCATGTGGCTCATCGGCTACAACTCGATGATAGGCTTCATCATCATCTCGATACTGCGCGCGGTACCCATGGCTATTCTCGGTGTCATGCTCTTCATGTTCACGCCCGACTGCGCGGAGTTCGGCAAATTCACCTCCGGCATCGAGGCAAAGGGAATCACCTTCGCAATTCAAACCTTCATGTGCAAGCTCACCGCAGCCGTCTCCGGCGCGCTCGGAATGTTCATACTCGGTCTCAAGTCCACCGGCTGGGTCTCTGTTGAGGGCGCGCAGAACTTCGCAGACCTCCAGGGTGTCACTCAGACAGACCACGCGAAGGCCGTTCTGTGGTTCATCTATGTTATGTTCACGGCGATAGGCTACGCCATAGCCTATGTCATCTGGATCCGCTACAAGCTCACCGACAAGGATGTTCAGACCATGGCGGACTGCAACAGCGGCAAAATAACCCGCGCCGAAGCCGAAGAAAGACTCGGCGGAAGATACGACAAGAAGTCGAAGAAATAATCCTCGGCGCAGACAAACAGCAGATAAAAAGGTCACAATTTGCAGCAATGCGGATTGTGACCTTTTGGTTTATTGTTTTGCGCTTTTAAATACACTTTACCCGCTCTTGTTTATTGGGCAAAGACCGAATACTGAGCACCATTAAATAGCTCGGAGCAAAATATATTACCACATAATATACACTACGCGCTCTTGTAGGGGTCGGCGACCTCGCCGACCCACTGCTGACGAAGTCAGCACAAAGCAATAGTTTTTCCTATTTGTAATGACTCGAAAAAGCATTGTCCAAACTCCGTGCCGCCGTTGGCGGCATAGGGTCGTCGAGTCTGTATAGTCTGGTAAGATAGTTAACAGAAT
>ENA-ORNT01002833-ORNT01002833.1-human-gut-metagenome-genome-assembly--contig:-NODE-2833-length-10369-cov-7.311712_pt1 | contig 10369 bp, 8 predicted proteins | sample MGYA00242120_ERZ509032 | MGnify/ENA primary metagenome ERZ509032 (study PRJEB26280, sample SAMEA2338729) | human gut metagenome | biome: human gut; feature: human-associated habitat; material: faeces...
TGGTCGTTACTCTGATCCAGACGATGGACCGCATCCGCGAGCTGGAGCTGGCCAGGCAGAGAGAGGCAAGGGAAAGTCTGGATTATCTGACAGGTCTTCCTATGCGTCATAAGGGTGAGGCACTGATCCTTGAGAAAATGCAGAAGCAGGGTGGCTGTCTGGGATTTGTGGATATGGATAATCTGAAGAAGATCAATGATGTCTATGGACATAAGGCGGGGGATCGTGCCCTCAGACTGGTAGGAGAGGTGCTTACAGAGTGCATGAAGAACGCAGTAGTCTGCCGGCTGGGAGGAGATGAATTCCTGTTCTATCTGCCGGAGGTATCGGAAGCAGAAATGAATACGCGGATGAGAAGTCTGTTTGACAGCTTTCGTGCGGCAAAAAATGCTGCGGCGGAGACTTCAGCGGCATCCCTGTCCTGCGGTCTGTGCATGTGCAGACAGGGAGGAAACTTTGAAGAATATTATATAAAAGCGGATAAAGCGTTGTATTATGTCAAACAGAACGGTAAAAACAGTTACCGGTTTTATGAGGAGCTGGAGGAACAGCAGCCGGATGCACAGGCCAGAAAAAATGATCTGGAGGTAATCGCCGGAGCATTGCTGGAGAGCGGAAGCTATACAGGAGCATTAGATCTTGACTATCGTGAGTTCGCCAGACTGTATCAATATGTAAGCAGCCTGGGAGAACGATACCGGCACCGCTGTTATCTGGTGCTGGTCACCATGGATGCAAAATCAGACCAGACGATGTACATTGATCATATCGATAAAGCAATGGAGTGCATGGAGAAAGCAATCCGGCAAAATATCCGGAAGAACGATATATGCACCCGATACAGCTCTCTCCAGCACCTGATCATACTGGTGGAAGCAGAAGAATCGTATATCCCGGATATTTTACAGCGGATATTCATGAATTATTATGATGCCTACGGCAGGAATGATTTTCTTCCCCGGTATGAGTACAGGAAGATGACACAGGCATCAGATGGAATCCCGGGAAAAACAGAAGATGAAGATTAAAAAGCATGCTGTAAGCTCCATGACGGGTGCTTACATGGAATCATATGAAATCATATCAAAAAACCCAGGCACATCAGCTCAGCTGATGTGCCTGTTTTATGTGCATACGATTGAATTTTTTTATTAAAAAGTTTACAAAATTTTACGATAATGTTCAAAAATATACAATTTATCAAAAGTGATGTAGACAAACAATAAAAAAGTGGGTAATATGTATATATAATAAGCTCGACAGGCAAAAAGTATGTACAATATGCTACATAATTAAAGCAAGAAATATAAAATAGAGAGGAATGTTGTCGATGAAACAGTTCAGCTATGTTATTAAGGATGAAATCGGTCTGCATGCACGTCCTGCGGGACTGCTCGCCAAGGAGGCAAAAAAGTATCAGAGTACAGTGACACTTTCCTGTAAGGGGAAATCAGCTGCAGCAAGCAAGCTGATGGCGATCATGGGAATGGGCGTGAAGCACGGAGACAACGTGGAAGTTACGGTAGAAGGAGCGGATGAAGATACCGCCGCAGCAGAGCTTCAGAAGTTTTTCCGTGAGAACCTCTAGGAGAAGACCTGCACGACAGAGTTTGGAAGGTAGAAAATGGAAAAATATATTGGAAAATCCGTATATAAGGGAACAGCGATCGGACCTGTCAGTGTTTTGAAGAAAAAGGACAGTCTCGTTAAGAGGATCCATATCGACAATACAGCGGAAGAACTGAAACGGCTGGATGCGGCTAAGGAACGTACGATGACGCAGCTGGGGCAGTTATACGAGAAGGCGCTGCAGGAGGTCGGAGAAGTCAATGCAGCTATTTTCGAGGTGCATCAGATGATGCTCGAGGATGACGATTATCAGGATGCCATTCACAACATGATTCAGAACGAAGAAGTGAATGCAGAGTATGCGGTGGCAGTGACCGGTGATAATTTTGCAGAGATGTTCGCCAACATGGATGATGAATATATGCAGGCCCGCTCTGCGGATGTCAGGGATATCTCCAACCGGCTCGTCCGCAATCTGTCCGGGGAGGAGCAGATTGACTGGAGTACCATGGAGCCGTCGATCATTGTGGCAGATGATCTGACTCCCAGTGAGACGGTACAGATGGATAAGAGTAAGATCCTGGCCTTTGTCACAGTACATGGCTCAACGAATTCCCATACTGCGATCCTTGCACGTATGATGAATATTCCGGCACTGATAGGGGTACCATTGGAACTGGATAAAATTCATAACGGGACCCGGGCTATTGTGGACGGCAGGGAAGCGGTATTTTACCTGGATCCTGAGGAAGAGCAGATCCGGCAGGCAGAAGCGGCACAGCAGACGGAACAGAGACTAAGAAGCCTGCTGGCAGAATACAAGGGACGTGAATCCGTGACAAAGAGCGGACGCAAGGTCAATGTATATGCAAATATCGGCAGCGTATCGGATGTGGCATATGTACTGGAGAATGATGCGGAGGGTATCGGCCTGTTCCGCAGTGAATTCTTATATCTCGGAAGGGATTCTCTTCCGGATGAGACAGAACAGTTCAATGCTTACCGTCAGGTGCTGCAGATGATGGCAGGGAAAAAGGTCATCATCCGTACCCTTGATATCGGTGCGGACAAAAATGTAGATTACCTCGGACTGGGCAAGGAAGATAATCCTGCCATGGGATACCGCGCGATCCGGATCTGTCTGGAGCAGCCGGAGATCTTTAAGACGCAGCTGAGAGCACTTCTCAGGGCGGCAAAATACGGAACATTGGCTATTATGTATCCGATGATCATTTCCGTGGAGGAAGTGTTGGATATTCAGAAAATCGTGGCTGAGGTGGCTAAGGAGCTGGAGGAAGAAAAGATTCCTTACGCAATTCCGGAACAGGGAATTATGATCGAGACTCCTGCGGCTGTCATGATGAGTGAGGAGCTGGCGGAGCATGTTGATTTCTTCAGTATCGGCACGAATGATCTGACACAGTATACGCTGGCTATCGACAGGCAGAACAACAGACTGGACAGATTCTATAATCCACATCATGAGGCAGTCCTGCGTATGATACAGATGACTGTTGACGGAGCACATAAGCATGGGAAATGGGTCGGCATCTGCGGAGAGTTGGGAGCGGATACGACACTGACCACACGATTTGTGCAGATGGGAATTGATGAACTCAGTGTGGCACCGTCCATGGTGCTGAATGTCCGTAGTAAAATATGCGAAATGGAGTGAGAGATTCATGAGAATATACAAAGCAAAAGATTATGCAGATATGAGCAGAAAGGCTGCAAATATCGTATCGGCACAGGTTATTATGAAACCGAATTGTGTTCTCGGACTGGCTACGGGATCTACTCCCATCGGCCTGTATAAACAGCTGGTGGAATGGTTCCGCAAGGGAGATCTGGACTTTTCTGAGGTTATGACGGTGAACCTGGATGAATATAAAGGCCTGAGCCGGGAAAACGATCAGAGTTATTACTATTTTATGCACCAGAATCTGTTTGACCATGTGAATATCCCGGTGGAAAATACACATCTGCCAAACGGAATGGAACCGGATTCGGAGAAAGAATGCCGTAGATATACGGAACTGATCCAGTCACTGGGCGGCGTGGACCTGCAGCTTTTGGGAATTGGACATAACGGGCACATCGGCTTCAACGAACCGGGAGAGAGTTTTGACAAGCAGGTACATTGCGTGAACCTGACAGAGTCTACGATCGAAGCCAACAAGAGATTCTTCGCATCGGCGGAGGATGTTCCGAAGCAGGCATACACCATGGGGATCAAGACCATTATGCAGGCGAAGAAAATATTGATCGTAGCCAGCGGCGAAGACAAGGCGGAGATCGTACAGAAAGCTTTCTTCGGCCCCATTACACCGCAGGTGCCGGCATCGGTATTACAGCTTCATAATGATGTGACACTGGTGGCAGACGAAGCAGCGCTCAGTAAGCTTTCTGAATAAGAAGGGGGAAGCTGATAGGTCATGAGAATCAGAAATGCAAATATATATACAGAAGAGCATCGGTTTGTCAGAGGGGATGCAGCCGTGGAGAACGGCAGGTTCGTAAGCTGTACCGGGGAACCGGCAGGTGAGGAAGCTGTTGTGGATGCGGAAGGCATGTATCTGATACCGGGACTGGTGGATATTCATTTCCATGGTTGTAAGGGCGCGGATATGTGTGACGGTACGAAGGAAGCACTGGATGTCATCACATCATATGAAGCATCTGTCGGTGTGACAAGTGTCTGCCCGGCTACCATGACGATCCCTAAGGATGAACTGCTGGAGGTCATGAAAAATGCCGGCAGCTATGAGTATTCCGGTGGATCCCACCTGGTGGGCATCAATATGGAAGGACCTTTTATCAGTCCGGCGAAAAAGGGTGCTCAGGCGGCGGAAAATATCATGCACTGCGATTATGAATATTTCAGCAGGCTGCAGAAAGCAGCGAACGGGCTGATCAAGCTGGTAGATATCGCACCGGAAGAGCCGGGAGCGATGGAATTTATCGACAGAGCCAAAGGAGAAGTGGTCATTTCACTGGCGCATACAGCTTCCGGTTATGATACAGCAAGGGAAGCCATTGAACGTGGAGCATCTCATGCGACACATTTGTATAATGCAATGCCGCCGATGAACCACAGGGAGCCCGGCGTGATCGGAGCAGTGAGAGATTCAGAGAAATGTCATCCGGAGCTGATCTGTGATGGTGTACACATTCATCCGTCAGTGATCCGTGCAACATTTGCGATGTTTGGTGCTGACCGCATGATCCTGATCAGTGACAGTATGCGTGCAACGGGCCTGGAGGATGGTGAATATACTTTGGGAGGACAGCCGGTTACCGTCAGAGGCAATCTGGCTACCCTGCATGACGGCACGATCGCCGGATCGGCGACGAATCTGATGGATTGTATGCGGTTTGTAGTAAAAACAGTCGGTATCCCGTTAGAGACGGCAGTGATGTGTGCCACGGAGAATCCGGCAAAGGAGATCGGCATTTTCAATGAAGTGGGCAGTATATCCGTTGGTAAGAGGGCAGATTTCGTACTCCTGGATCAGGAACTGAACATTGCAGCGGTATATATCGACGGAAAGGAGTTCACATGTTAGATTTTTTGAAAGGTAAGCGAAAAGGGAATTGTATCGGATCTCCCTGTAAGGGGAAGGCAGTTGCTCTTACGGAGGTACCGGATCCTACATTTTCCGAGAAGATATTGGGAGACGGATTTGCAGTGATCCCCTCTGAGGGGAAAATATATGCTCCCGCAGACGGAGAGGTGACCGTGGTATTTGATACGCTTCATGCGATTACCATGACAACAGATCAGGGAGCGGAGCTTCTGATCCACATCGGACTGGACACCGTGACACTTAAGGGAGCCCCCTTCACAGCACATGTTGCTGCCGGAGACCATGTCAAAAAGGGCGATCTTCTGCTGGATGCGGATCTGGAGAAGATTCAGGAAGCCGGACTGCATATCATCACTCCGGTACTGGTCTGCAATACTGATGAATATAACAAGATCAGTATTCTGAAAGAGGGAGAGGTATCTCCCGGCGAGGACGTGCTCCAGATCTCTTAAGAGCGGTACGTCCGTATCAACTAACGAAACTGACCGGAACTGTTCCGGTTTAGTATAATGTAAAGGAGGAGAAATGTATGAAGTTTCTTCAAAAACTGGGTAAAGCGTTAATGCTTCCCGTAGCGGTTCTGCCGATCTGCGGTATCCTCATGGGTATTGGTTACAGGTTGTGCCCGGCAACAATGCAGGGTGGTGAGATCTCGGGCGTGGCAAATCTGATCGGTCTGTTCCTCGTAAAAGCAGGTGGTGCTTTGATCGACAACATGGCGATCCTGTTTGCAATCGGTGTAGGTGTCGGTATGTCAGAGAAAAATGACGGTACCGGAGCCATCGCAGCTCTGGCTTCCTGGCTGATGCTCACAACACTTCTGTCTACCGGATTTGTTACGACCATTATGCCCTCTATCGCTGAGGATGCTACCAAGACACTGGCATTCGATAAGATTGCGAATCCCTTTATCGGTATTATTGCCGGTATCATCGGTTCCATGTGCTACAACAAGTTCAAGGATACCAAGCTTCCCGACTGGCTATCCTTCTTCAGTGGTAAGCGCTGTGTAGCTATCGTAGCAGGTGTGGTATCTATTCTGGCATCTGTTGTACTGCTGTTCGTATGGCCTTTACTGTTCGGCGGTCTGGTAGCTCTCGGTGAAGCTATCGAAAGTCTGGATGTAGTCGGTGCCGGCATTTATGCTTTCCTGAACCGTCTGCTGATCCCTACCGGATTACATCACGCACTGAACAACGTATTCTGGTTCGATACCATCGGACTGGGAGATCTGCAGCACTTCTGGAAAGGTGAGACAAGCGCTGATGTATCCTGGAGCCTTGGAATGTATATGTCCGGCTTCTTCCCCTGTATGATGTTCGGTATCCCCGGTGCAGCTCTGGCAATGGTAAAATGTGCAAAGCCCGCCAAGAAAAAGGCAGCGATCGGTCTGGTAGCTTCCGCAGCAATCTGTTCCTTCATCTGCGGCGTTACCGAGCCCTTTGAGTTTGCATTCATGTTCTTAGCTCCCGGACTGTATGTGATCTACGCAGCACTGTATGGCATCTTCACCATGATCACTGTTGCCCTCGGCTTCCGTGCAGGCTTCAGCTTCTCCGCAGGTGCGATGGATCTGCTGTTCTCATCCTCCCTGCCTGCAGCAGCCAGAATCTGGCTGATCATCCCTCTGGGTATCGCAGCATTTGTTGTATTCTACTTCGTATTCCTCTTCGCTATCAAGAAATGGGATCTGAAGACCCCCGGTAGAGAAGATGATGATGTAGAAGCAGAGAAGAAGATCGAGCTGGCAAATGATGATTTCGCAGCAATCGCAGCAACCATTCTGGAAGGCTGCGGCGGCAAGGACAACATTGCAAGCATTGACAACTGCATTACAAGACTGAGACTGGAAGTAAAAGACATTACCGCAGTGAATGATAAGGTGATCAAATCTGCAGGCGTAGCCGGTGTCATGAAACCCGGTAAGACCTCTGTTCAGGTAATCATCGGACCTAAGGTTCAGTTCGTAGCGGATGCATTTTCCAAGCTTTGCGAATAATAAAGCACTGATAAAACTGAATATATGATCGCAAGAAAGACCTGCTTGGGAAGACCATGCGGGTCTTTCTTATATATGATGTCGGGGTCAAAAGCCCCCGACTTTGATGCCTACGGATTGTTCCGTGCTACGCACTCCCACAATCCTACCCAATATTCGCATATCGTGGGATTATCATCCCACTTTTATGCTCATATCGGGGCGGGTCATAAGGTCTTTCACCCACTTATGAGCAAGCTCATGTGGGCTTAGACCTTTTGACCCTGGCATCATATATATTTAATAATTACTTTATTGACATTTACTTTGGAAATGATAAAATCATGACGGAGAAAATCAGTGGGCCTGATGCCTGCGGAATGTATTGTAATGTAATGGAGAGAAAAGTCATGAAAAAATCAAAAGGAAAGAAGGGAAACGGGGGATTTTCATTAGTAGAGCTGATCATTGTAATAGCTATCATGGCAGTGCTGGTGGGAGTACTGGCACCGCAGTATCTGTCTTATATACATAAGGCAAAGGTGGCGGCAGATCAGGCGAATCTGAAGAACTATTTTACGGAGATCCAGATGGATTATATTACTACAGGAAAGTATAATTCCATGGTACCTACCGTACAAAATAGCCCTGCGGATTATATGCAGAGGGAAATTCATTTTCTAAACGGGCAGACCGTGAAATTAAAAGCAGGATATTTTGCTGTGACAGAAGATACCAGAAGTCAGGGAGGCTACAATCTATGCTATCATTGTGATCTGTGCACGGCTGCTGATGCAGATGAGCAGACAAAACAAAAGCATCTGGAGACTTGTATGATTACATTTCTGTGATGGTGGCTGATAGGAATATGTTATTTTTCCAGACATAACCCGATATTATCAGAAATGCAGCAGATGTATCCATGCTTCCCGGCGTAGGCGGCTGCCTGTCTGCGGATGGCAGGAACCGTTGCGTATTCCAGGGTGTAAGCGGTACAGCCGTGTGACATAGCCAGATCCAGATACTCAGTATAGTATTCACGCGTGCTTTGATCATTTTTAGTATAGATATCCTTTGAAAAATCATACGCAGTAAAAACGTTCTCCTGGTTTACCCCATCGATGAGAACGTTTTTTTCTGTTGTAAGATATTTTTTTACAAAACAGTCCCCACCGTTGATCATGATCTTTCTGCCTGTATGGTTCATATAGTCCAGAATCGTAAGGATTCCGTCATAGATGGATTCCTGCGGATAGTTATAGTATACATCCGTGTTATCGACAAAAAAGCCGTCCACACCCTTCTGCACCAGAGAGTCTACTCTGGAAGCTGTACATGCCTGCCATTCCGGAGCCGAGACATCGATCCATTTTTCCTCCGGCCAGTTCTCATAAGCGCCCAGTGTATATTTCTCAAAGTCTGTATCATAGGATCGGAAGCTTTCGATCGATCCGATATTGATATAGGAGTAGATTTCGCGGATACCATTTTCTCTTAAACGGGCAATGTCATTTTGGGAAAAATATTCCGCATCTATGACAAGCAGATCAATGTCAGAAAGTTTTTCTGTGATTTCAGAATCTTCACCGATCAGGACAACGTATTTTCCTGTACTATCGGAGGTGCTGGCAGAGCAGGCACTGAGCAGGGCTGTAGATAATATCAGAATGAGAACACATATTATTTTTATGAATAGCTTCGTTTTCCTCAATTAACGGTACCTCCTTTTTCGCTTGATCTGCTTCAATATTTGTATCCAGATAATTATACTATAGATGGCTCTACATTTCATGTATTTCTGTTAACTATTCAGAGCCATACAAAATACTGCATTCAGGCAGATAATGTCGAAAAAAATATCTGTAAAAATATTAAAAAGGGCGAAAAATATTGAAAAATGTGGTATAATTTTTTATGCAAATATAAGATAATACCGGGACAAAAAGTCCCCGGATTTGATGCGTTCGGCGGTTAAGATAACCGGGAAAGTAGGAAGTTATATGAAGATTCAGGATTTTTGTGACATGAACAAATTCGAGCAGATCATGAAGAACTGGGCAAACAGCACGGGACTGGCAACCGTGGCTGTGGGTGCAGACGGAAAATACATCAGTGACTGTTATAATTTTACGGAGTTCTGTATTGATCTGACGAGAGGAAGCGCAGAGGGGAAAAAGCGCTGCGAGCAGTGTGACAGAGAAGGCCATGGTGTGTATCCCTGCCATGCGGGACTTGTGGATTTTGGTATTCCGATCACACTGGAGGATGGAACCGTGCTGGGCAGTATTATCGGAGGACAGGTGCTGCCGGAGAATCCGGATGAGGAGAAGTTCCGTCAGACAGCAAGAGAACTTGGCATTGATGAGGATAAATATATCAAGGCCTTGAAAAAGGTAAATGTAAAGACAAGGGAGCAGATCGACGCTTCGGCAAATCTGCTGGGAGATGTGATCAACATGTTCGTAAGAGCCAGCTACGTCAACAGGAAAAACGAGAATCTGGTAGGTGAGCTAAAGGGTGGCATTACGAAAGCTGCGGAACAGATCGAGGAAGCAACGGACAAGACCAAGGAAATCGATGGTTATAGTAAGAGACAGCAGATTTTGGCACTGAATGCTTCGATTGAGGCAGCAAGAGCCGGAGATCAGGGCAAGGGCTTTGCGGTGGTAGCAACGGAGGTCCAGAAGCTGGCGAGAGATATGGCGACCTCCAGTGAAGCGATCAAGAAGATTCTCGGACAGTTATCTCATACGATCAACAATTTGAATCAATAGTAATTTAGAATAGAGTTTATAGGAAAACCGTTTTTCTGATCCACAAAGGATGCAGAAAGGCGGTTTTTTTGCACATTTTGCCTGTTTTCTTTTGATGTGTATAAAAAAGTCGGAGAAAGTGTCCGATATTCTCATTAGAATAACCAGGTAAACAAACGGATTTGGCATCTATTTTCAAGGAGGAGATAAGTATGACAGAGATAGGGGTAAGCAGCATCGGTGCATATGCTGCGCAGAGTAATTACAGCAAGAATACCAAGAACAAGACAATGAAGGATACGACGAGTGCTGCAGGCACGGTCGATACTTCCAAAGCAAAGCAGACGACGGGGAATTATGGTCAGACCATCGGTCAGCCGGAGTTGTCGGAGAAGGCTGCGAAATACTATGAGCAGCTGAAGAAGAAGTACGGAAATTATGATTTTATTCTGGTCAGCAGAGATCAGAAGGAGAATGCAAAA
>ENA-ORNT01002840-ORNT01002840.1-human-gut-metagenome-genome-assembly--contig:-NODE-2840-length-10344-cov-84.675187_pt1 | contig 10344 bp, 11 predicted proteins | sample MGYA00242120_ERZ509032 | MGnify/ENA primary metagenome ERZ509032 (study PRJEB26280, sample SAMEA2338729) | human gut metagenome | biome: human gut; feature: human-associated habitat; material: faeces...
AAAGGCAGAGTTCGATTTGTCTTTCGGTATTGCCGAGCGCATTAGTGAGATTCTGCAAGCCAAGGGTCTCACCCAAAAGGATTTCGCCCGCTTACTCAACAAGCGAGACTCAGAAATCTCAAAATGGCTAACAGGCAGACATAACTTCACGACTCAAACCATTGCTCGTATTCAAATCGCATTGGGATGAACTTGATAAACATTGCTCATTAGGTATATTGGAGAGCCATGGCTCTCCAATATATTCCCCAATTCTATTTTTTCATCATAGCTCAATAACATTTTCCTTTCCAAACCATTCTTGCGCCTTATCAATTACCCCTTTAGTAGGCTTGTGATAAAACACAGCTAAACGTTCCATTGCCCTTGTACAACATACATAGAAGATTTTTTCTGTCCTAACAACAACACTTTCTGTACGAGAGGTTGAAGTAAACAACTTGTCGAAATTATAATTATTCCATCTTCCATTGTCCAATATCACTAATACATTGTTGAATTCTGCTCCCTTAGTTCTATGCTGAGTTGAAAATGGAGTCTGACCTTCAAGATAATTGTAAAGGTTTACAAACTCTTGATATGGAACTTCCATCATGCGGTCATAGATATAAGGGGAACGCTCTTTGTAATTCAAAACTTTATCATCTATCAGACAGATATTTTGCTCATCAGCCAACTCTATTACTTCTTGGATTGTTTTATGCTCTATGTTCTGAAGAGATTCAATAGAAGCCTTTAATTTCTTCTTATCTTCAATGCTTCTAATACTTCTTTCTCTTGTATATCCTGTTACTTTCAAAAACTCAGATACATTTCCATCCCGAAACAAGCGAATAGCTTGTTCTATCTTACACAAATGCTTAACTAAAGGCGAGCGTTTAGAACCAGTTTTACTTTCTTCGTCTTCACTTTGCTTCTTGTCATCAACAAGTTGAGAATTTTCCACATAGGTGCGTCTTAAAGCCAAATAATTGTAATTTTTAGCTTTCTCAAACAATGAAATATGCGCATCAATGTAAACTTTCTGTCCCGAAGTAGGCTTGTAACTCTTTTCATCAACACCTTTCTCACTTAATGCTTTTAGAATTTCTCCAAATGTCATCTCAGACATTTCTTCATCAGAAATATTTAATTGTACACAGGTTTGAAATTTGTCTCCTTTTATGTATTTCAGCAAAGGATCTCCACTATAGATTTCCATCAATGTAGAAAAGCCAGCTTTCCCTGCTATCAGATTATGTGTAAGATTTAATTCTTTTGTCGCTTTTGCATCATGGAAATTCCATTGCTTTTCCTCTGAAAGATAACTTCTAACTAAAGAAAGGACATCACCATCCTTTTGTGTATACAGAAACAAGCTTTGTCCCTTTTTTATCACATCGCCTAACATATTGGGAGCTTTAACATCATCAGAAGGTACTTGTACCAATCCATCCGTTCTGATTTTATTTGCCAAATCAATAACCATTTGTGGATTACGCCTATTTTGAAGTTTCTGAACTTCAAATACTTCGCCCTTATCCCCATCATGTTTATAAGCGTTCAAGTCACCAATACCTTTATCATAAATACATTGCATGGCATCACCGAAGAAACCAATGATACATTTTTTGCCAGACTGCTTCAAATATGACAGCATAATCTCTACCACCATAGGGAAAGTATCTTGATACTCGTCTATCATGATAAAGGGATAACGACTCTTCAATATATCTGCTAACTTTGGGTACTCCTTGAACATTTCATGCGCAACAGTTATTACTTCATCATGCGATAGAATGCCTTCTTTCAGATTGGTGTGTTCTTGATAACTTATACCAACAGGTTCTTCTCTGTTACAATAATAGTCTGCAGGAACTTCTTCCATACCAGATATTTGTAATCCAGAATCTGGAGTGTTCAATAGTTTTACGACTACATTACACAATTCTTTCTGGTAATTTTTGATGTTGTCCCATAGGAAATCATGAATAGTTGATACCCTTAAATTTTCATGATTCACTCTTTGTGCAATCTCTTTTACTGCAGCATTCGTATATGTTATACATGCTACCAAGGATGACGGACAGTTTTCTATTATCCATCTCACGACCTCCACAAGAGTATATGTCTTACCACTCCCAGCTCCGCCACTCAACAAGAAATTGTGTCCTTGTTGGATGTGCTCAATTATTTGAGTCAATTCATTCTTTAATCTTTCCTCAACCATAACAATCCTTCTTTAATGTAAGTAGGTATATTCCAGCGCCCAAGTTCTGGATTTGTCTCGGTATTACCATTGAGCAGAATTTCTATCGCCAAAGAAGACTTACCGTTTACACCTTTTTGTGCTAATTCATAAGGATTGTTGTCTTCTTGGAATTTTTCAACACATTCCGGGTCTAATGAAGAAAAAGTGTTTGATGTAATGAATTCCTTATTTTCTGAAAAGAAAGCATCTTCAAAGCTACGAGGTTGATACGCTCCTTCCTTTCCATATTGAAATGCCAACATAATATTGCCATGGTCTTCACGTTTCCAACACTTGGCTGCATCATCCCAAGAAAGTTTCACAGGTACATCAGAAAGAATGTCTTTAATACTACTGGTATTCAAGAAATACTTGATAGAGGCATTAGATGTTACCATTGTATCATTAGTCGCATCATATTGGGCTTTTTGATATTTGGTTGTCTTTCGACCATTTTTGTCTGTTTTCACCACAGGTTCACAACAGTCTAAATCTGTTATTATTAAACCTTTTCTGAGTCCAATAAATCTTATGAACTTTTCAAAAATATGCGAATAGGCTCCAACCTCAATAATAGATATATTCTGTGACAAAAGATAATTTTCATTTTCTGTAAGTCCAACTTCCTCATCTACCTTCTTCATCATAGCAGGAAGCAATATTCTCTCTGTGTCACCTTCTATAAAAATCGCCTTATCAGCAAAGAACAATTCACTTCTATTCAATGTAAGATATTGCTTTAGAAATGCAAAGTATTGTTTGTGTTCTGCGTCACACTCATATTCCTTTTGCAAATCCTTCATATTTTTGGCAATTACACTGTTTTTATCAAAGATTCCATTCTTTTGAGAATGCACTATGTATTTTATATCGTCAAAATCACAATCTGCCACGATATGAGCAGAATGAGAACTGACAATATATTGCAACTTACGAGAAATCCCATCCTTATGCGAAATACCTTTTTCCAGCAAATTCTTGATATTTTTGATGAAAACATATTGCATCTGCGGATGAGTATGTGCCTCAGGTTCCTCTATAAACAACAAATTAATATCTGCAGGCTTACGTTCTTTGTTCCTTTGCATTTTCTTAATAATGAGATCGATGTCAAATATCATCGAAATCAAGTTCATATAGCCAAGACCGTTATAGTTTTCTGGCAGTTCCTTGTCTGCCTGTTGATAAACAACAGTTGTGTTACCTTTCAATAATTCTCTATGTTGCAAAGAAGAAACGACCTTTATAATGGTTTCATTCCGCCATACCGCCAAATTTTTTCACCTTATCAATAATATCCGCAAACATCTTGTCATATACAGAAGAAAGAACAACATCTGTATCTTTTAATCTATCTTGAAATTGTTCTATAGCTTCTTGTTGTTTGTCATCAGTTTCTTGAACTTTATACAATTCAGATGTTTGTGTGGATAAGGTCTTATCAACCTCTTTATTGTCAACATTCCTTTTTGCGTTGATGTATTGGAAATTCACAACATCCTTAAGATTGAAGTTTGTTACATCTTTCAAATTAATATAATTCTCTTCCTCAAAAGATTCTGTATCCTTATTAATATGAATCGATTTTCTTATCAGAAAGAAATATAAAGACTGCTTTGAATCCAAGAAATCATCAAGTGTCTTAGCGACATATTGCCCTTCCTTCTCACGAGATTTTGCTTCCTTTTCTTCCTCATGGTTTTTAAAAGTTTGATAAGCTTCACGAAGATTCAAGTACATGTCGTATGATAATGTATAATCAAATCCGAGCCCCAAGAAGTTATTTGCGACATCCAAATCCATAAGGATGGGACTGATATATTCCAAGTCATCCTTATCATTATACTCTATCAACAAACGTAGACGAATACCTAATTCTTTATAATCTTTCCGTTCGAGCTTTTCATTTTCTATCAACTCTTTCAACTCCGTTCTAAAATCCAAATTGAAATCATTGTATTGAAATTTCTTGGTCTCTCCATAATTCAAAAACTTATCAAGAACAACCAAGAGAGAAGTCTTTCCTACATTGTTCTTACCAATGAGGAGAGATAGGTCATCTTCCAACTCCAGTTGAAACTCTTTCAAGAGTCGAAAATTCTCAACTATTATTTCTTTTATTTTCATTGATCCGTTTGATTACTAGTTTTACTATTTATATGTACTTATAGAAAAATTGATTAAAACTTTGTAAGTATTCGCTCAACTCCGTATTGCATATCTCCAAATAATATTATAACTTTGCATGGCGGCATCAGTTTCCGAATATTGAGACAAGAATACGAAGTTTAGCCCTCTATTTGTTTTATTTCATCCACTGTCTTATCCAACATTCCAGCAATAGCATCAAGCGACATACCATTTTTCTTCATGCCCTTAATCATCTTACGAAGCATCTCATCCTTCTCCTTCAATTGACCATCCTTCTCCATAATAAGAGAATCTCTGGCTTCCAATTCTTTAAAGAATTCATCCTCAGCATTCATCTGATACCTCATATCAGGATCCGCAGCAGCCGATTGAAGACGACGGACAATGTACTCCATATCATTGTCGCCCTCAAACTGCTTATCATCAACCTTAATTACCTTTTTGTTGTCCGCAACATTCGTCTGGTCAAACAAGCAAAGAACCTTCTCCAAACGATTGTTTACCCTACCATGCAACAAAGGAATCTGTACAATGATGCTATCATGCTGCAAACTCTCAACAAAAGGATCAGGAATACCCTCCTCTACTTTTTTGCCATCATAAGTATAAGCATGATGGTTAACATATATAACAGGCTCCTCTATCTTACCGACACAATGCCCCAGAAGATAGATAGCAACCATAGGGATAGCATACTTCTCATGCTCTTCCTTCAACATATTCTCCTCGTTGTTATACTGCAGAGCAAGATAACGGCGGAAACGCAAAGTCTCAGTTGGCAGCCAGGTCTTTTGAAGTTCAATCAACATCAAATGCGGCTTGTTGTCTCCATCCAAAACAGTAGCAGCAAAATCGATGCGAAACATGGAGATAGACTCACGACGAGTCAGATTCGCATATTCATTTCTGCGAATCTTCACATCGATAACTTTCTTCTTCAATAATGCTGCAAGAATGGTCTTCGCTATGCGGTCATCCTCCATCAAGTATTTGAACACAGCATCATAAAGTGGGTTTGCTACATATACAACCATAACCAATCCTCCAATTATTAAATATTCAACTTACAGTCGCAAAAATACGCTTTTTTCTCGAAACCACCAAGAAAATCACAAGAAATCTGCAAGTTATCAGCAAATTACCACGAAATTAACCGTAAACTACAAACTGCTATTCCCAGGCGGTCCCATCCCGCAAAATATGGCGAAGACCTTTGATGGTCCGCCAACCTTAGAGCGTAGCGGTTCTGAGCACCGGAGGGCGGTTACATCCTCTCGTCCCTGAGGGAAGAGAGGCTTGGTGAGAAAGGTGGAGCCTTCTTTAATGGTAAAGAAGGACGGGATGATTTTAGAAAAAAGATTAGATGATTTTAGAAATCAAAATCCTTTTAGTATTCAAAAGGACTATCAAAGTCCTTCAACACCTCATGTTTCGTATCCTTTTCCGAAAGATTAGCGTGTTCCGTAGGAATGCGCCAATCGATACCGAGAGAATCATCCAATATCGAGATACCACCATCAGCCTCAGGGTGATAGAAGTTATCACACTTATATTGGAAAACCGCAGTTTCAGACAACACAGCGAAGCCATGCGCAAAACCCTTAGGAATAAAGAACTGGCGATGATTATCCTCCGTCAGTTCCACCGCCACATGCTTACCGTATGTCGGTGAACCCTTGCGGATATCCACGGCAACATCCAGCACTCTACCCTTCACGCATCTCACCAGTTTGCTCTGGGTAAACGGAGGTCTCTGAAAATGCAAGCCACGCATTACACCATAAGAACTCATACTCTCGTTGTCCTGGCAGAACTCCACCTTGTAGCCAACCAATGGCTCAACCTTCTCTTTAAACTCTCGCTCGCTAAAGCTTTCAAAGAAATAACCACGAGCATCTCTAAACAGGCGAGGCTCAATGATGAGTACGCCTTCAATATCAGTTTTGATTACATTCATCTAAATTTACATAGATTAAAATCATGATGATAAAACCTACTTTCCTCCAGTAAGTTCCTCAAACATTTCAATATGTTGATCAACAACTCTTGAAATATCATAATTCTCTATCACTTTCTTCAAAGCCTTGGATTTCATTTCTGCAGCTTCCTTTGGATGACGATATAACCAGAGTACCTTATCTGCGGCATCTTGCGGATTATCCATTTCCACCAACAAACCATCAACACCATCATCTACCAATGTAGGGATGGCATCAATCTTTGTGGCAACCACATTCTTCTCAGCAGCCATATACTCAACAACAGCCAATCCGAATCCTTCCCACCTAGACAAGAGCATCGCTACATCAAAAACTTTCAAATAGCTATATGGCTCGTCAGTCCAACCAGTTACAACTAGTTCCAAACCATTCTCCTTGGCAAAAGCCTTGACTTCTTCCTCTTCCTCACCACTTCCTACTATGATGAAAGCAGAGTTAGGAATCTCATCATGAATCAACTTGGCTGCACGGATAAACACATCAGGCGCCTTCTGCGGAGAAAGTCTTCCAATCATACCTACCACAAAAGCATCTTCCGCAATGCCGAGTTCACTTCTAGACTTAGCGACAGCATTCCTAACAGCATTCACATCAATACCATTCGGAATCAAAGCTAGCTTATCATCCTTAGCAATGTGTTCACGCTCTGCCGAAGCCTTTTCTGCCTTAGAGATACAAACAATTTTATCCGTGCAAGGAGATAATATTTTCTCCAAGCACAGATATATTATACTTTTCAGTTTCATCTGATTAAAATTTACTTGATGTTAAAAGCCCAACCATGCGGATTATACACCACTTTACAAGGCAATCCGATTGCTGCCATACGTCCCAAACCACCAGCAAAACTGCTATGGCAATAGATGATGTCAGGCTTAATCTGTTTGATAACTCGGCGGATGGCACTCACCTTCTTCCAAACTTGCAGTGGCGAGAAAGTCTGCTTCAAATCCATCTGATCCACACCATCCACCATATTCTCATAACTCTGTTTATTGTAGTTCTTCGAACAAATGAAGAACTGCCACAACCCTCGCTTTTCCAGTCGAGGCAAGATCATCTGGAGGTAGCGTTCCACCCCTCCAGCACACTCTGCAATATGTAATATCTTTATATTTTTCATCATTAACAAACAGAAAGCAAAGAAATACCTTTATCTACCAATTCCATTAAGCCTTCAACAACAAAGCCATTAGCTACACCTTTCATCGCATTAAGTCCCATTGACATAAGTTTCTTGTTCCATGACTGTTTCTTAGATTCAACCTTAACCAATTCCAAAGAATCTTTTAAATCATTGTTAGTTACATTACAAATCAGTTTATCAATTTCATCTAACAAGGACAAGAATTCTTGCTGCTTATCAGAATAAGCAACATTCCCAATCTGACTATTTTCAACTTTTACATCGCCAACAGTAATTGAAGAACCGTCTGTTGCCACCACAGCTGCATTTATGTTATTTGTCACCATAATTTGTTTGATTACATTTTTATTAGCTAAAGCATCGAAATCAATGCTCCAATCCATATTTTCATTAAGTTCCAAGAAAAATGCCAACAATTTTGATTTAAATTGCGAGACTACAGCTTGTATAGTACTCATATTTATATGTTGATTGGCAACAAGAATATTACCATTAACAAATGTGGCTAAATGATTCTGAACAAGATTCCATGGAACAGCCATAATCAAATCATTTCCTGCATTCTTATTGCTCGTCATTTGCTCTATCTCATTCAATGACTCATACACAGGCATATGTGTCAGTCGCTCACAAATTTTATCATCGTTGATTACTTCGCATGGAAACATCATGTTTTTAGCCATACTTCCATATTGTGAGACATCTATTTTTACTACACAATTCACTTTACGATAATCAGGAAGTGGATACTTATCATTGCCATACCCATTCTGTTCATGTTTTATCCAAGATGAAAAATCATCATCTTTCAGATAGAAACTAATTGTTTGAACTTTTAATAGAATTGCCTCTATAGACTTATTTTCAGATAAGTCAACAATAACACTATCAATCAAAGACTTAATATTATTCATAAGCTCAATCTTGTTAATTCTCAAAAACATTTTTCAGTTCTTGAAAATCAATAGGTTTGGTAATGATAGGATAAGCATTCGCGATACCTCTATCTTTTAAGGTCTCCGAAATCTTATTGTTTCCCGTCATTATGATTAATTTACCAGTTTGGATATTTTCATCTTCAATTTTCTTCAAAATGCCATATCCGTCCTTTTGGCTTTTTTTTGCCAAAGTTATATCCAAAAAGATGTAGTCATAATCACTTAGTTTTGAAAAATCGACATCTTGTGACTTTGTCAAATTCTTCAAATCCAAATCATTAGACAAATAAATATCATTTACATACTCAAAAGCCGTTTGTACTTCAGAATATTCATCTTCAATTATCAATACTTTTTTCATTGTCTACTTGTTTAAAGAATTTTATCTTAAGAATTAACTTGTCATCATTTGTTATTAGTTCAGACTCCAAATTCATTTGGGTCAAAACATCCTTTATTACTTCCAAACCATGATAATTCCGCTTGTTTATTTCAAAACGATCATCGTTATTGAACATTTTGACCAATCGTTCACACTCATATTGCTTCATTTTAAGTTTATTGGAATATGAAACAATGTAAGTATCCGCTCAACGCCGTATTGCATATCTCAAAAAAATATTGTACCTTTGCACGGCGGCATCATTTTTCTAATTTTGAGACAAGAATACGCAATTTAGCCCTCCATCAGCACAAGCTAATGGAGGCTATTCCTTAATTTGACTAAATATTAAATTCATTTTTATTGTTCCTCATCTTCCCAGAACTCAGGAAGAAGAGTATAATACTTATCCTCAGGCGTAGAATCTATGTGCTTCAACACATAACAAAGCCAACGCTCAGGATTTTTATCTAGTACCTTACATGCACCAAACAAGGAGTACATCATTGCTGCACGCTTACAGGCATCCAAGTCACGGCAGAACAAATAAGCCTTCTTGCCCATCACCATGTCACGGATTAGACGCTCTGTATCATTGTTATCCAATGGCATATCTGGGATGTCTATATAATTAGTCAACTCTGTATAGTTGCGCAACATATAGTTCAACGCCTGGTATATATTGCTCTCTTTTGGCACATCTAAGATGGCACTTGCAGCCCATAGCTTGAAGTCCTCCCATAGTGGCTCGGCATGGTCCTTCCTGAACTGTGCCTTCTCCTCGCCCTCAAGTTTCTTCTCCTTTATCATTTCCTCAACCAGGTTAATGTTCTGGTAGAAGAGAATACCTATCTTTGCTAGATTAGGATTTTCCTTCAAGGCTCGTTCCATTGGTCTTCGAGCATGAACGACACAGCGACACAATATACGACCATTTATCTTCTTCAGCCAATCATAGCCGGAGTAACCATCACACATCAGCGCCACACCTTTCCAATCTTTGAGGTTGTCCATGATGTCAGCAGTACCCCTACCATGCTTGTTTTTCGTATTAACCATGAAGATTGGAATGCCTGTCGCCACTGAACGATATTGAATCAAGTAATGATTTACCGTCTTATGCTTCTCGCAGTCCAATATCGGGAATGGAGAACCATCAGCACCAAGCAGCAAACTGGACATTACCCGATCCATCTGCAGATTGTAGAGAGGTTCTATCTTGTCACATACACCCTGATGCCAGTCATCCACTGTTGAAGGAGCGAGTGTCAAGCCATCCTGTTTCATCTTCTTTATCTGCCGGTTAAACGGCTGATGAAGGACATACTTATTACACTCCAACTGCGCCAATAACTCAGCAGACGCATAACTCTTCCAAAATACGTCCTCATAACAAGGAGACTGCAAGAGCTTCTGCATTGGATCATCCTTGCGACGAACTACAGGACGACGATATGGCTGAACAAAGTAGCGTACTTTGGCTGGCACGATAAACT
>ENA-ORNT01002843-ORNT01002843.1-human-gut-metagenome-genome-assembly--contig:-NODE-2843-length-10330-cov-7.756983_pt1 | contig 10330 bp, 10 predicted proteins | sample MGYA00242120_ERZ509032 | MGnify/ENA primary metagenome ERZ509032 (study PRJEB26280, sample SAMEA2338729) | human gut metagenome | biome: human gut; feature: human-associated habitat; material: faeces...
TCATCAAGCGCATCTCAAAGAACGGATATGCCGTGACTGTAACAGATGCAGCAAAGACATTCCTTGCTACGAAGGGTTACGATCCTCAGTTTGGTGCACGTCCGCTTAAGCGAGCTATCCAAACCTATGTAGAGGATGAAATTTGCGAAAAGATTCTGATTGGTGAAGTCAATACTGGTGATGCCATCATCGTTGACAAGAAAGCAGACGAAGACAAGTTGACTGTTGTCAATGATTAAAATCACGTTAGAGAAAATACAAACGGCGAGGAGGCTATGGCGAGGAAGCTATAGCCTTCTCGCCGTTTGTCCTTATAAGGCAATAATATCATTCAAATGTCGGATAAACCCGTTTTGTGGGTCTTCGGGATGGTTTCGGGATGCGTTCGGGTGAAATCGGCCTCACTTACGTGTGCACCAAGGATTGGGAATAGTAAAAGAACGATGGGCTATTGTATATAATTTGATGCTTGCGAGACAAAAAGAGCTATGCAATCGATGTTTTTTCCTTGTTGTGGCATAGGTCTACTGAGATTGTTTTTATATTTGTTACATTAGCGCAACGTGACAATTTATTGATTATCAGCTCTTTAGAGAGAAATTGATGGAGGTAAGCGTTTCAGTTTCAGTTGTTTCAGTTTATTTTGAAGGGGTGTGACATTTCCTTATTCTTATATAATATATTGATTATTAATTAGTTATAAGTATATAAAAGAGGGTTTCGGACATAACTGACCCTTAAAAAACGAACTGAAACTGAAACAACTGAAACACTTTACGCATTCCCCTCAGTTTCTTTGTTTTTTGTGTCTTTCATGGTATTTTTATTATTAAAGTTAATGATGAGGCTTCGGGATGCCTTCGAGATGTGTTCGGGGCATAAGCCTTCCACTATGCTTGAGAGTTGGCCCTTGCCAGCGCCACTACCGGCTACGAGATTAGCCAATATTCCGCTTGGTTCCTTACAGCTGAGGTCGGGATACATAAATTCTGCTCCACTTACGTGTGCGCCAAGGATAGGGAAAAGCATTGGGACGATGGGCTGGTGCATGTCTTTTGAGACTTGCGAGAGCAAAAGTGCCACGCTTTCGAGTCAGCGACCGAGGTTTGGCATCTTCGGGGCGGTGGTTTTACTGATATCGTACTTCATTTTCTTCTTGTTGTTTAAAGATTAAAACTGTTGATAATGAGCCTTTTAGAGGGAAGAGGGTGCGTTCCCGTTCCAGTTGTTCCAGTTGTTCCAATTAATGTTTTTGGTATGCGTGTTCTTATTTTCTTATATATAACTACTTAATAATCAATTAATTAGATGGTATATAAAGAGGGGTGTCGCATGTGGATATAGTATTTGGAACAATTGGAACAACTGGAACTGGAACACGAAGCGCCCCTTGCCTACTTCTCTTCTCCAAGGCCTGTGGCGAAGCCACTCGCTACCTGCACAAGCTCCTTGGCAGCCCTACGGCAGAACTCTACGAATGTGAGTTGTTCGTTGAACTGCGGTCGGTTGAATGTAGGATAGAGCGTTGCGTCGGGCTTGCGATTGATGTTGATGTAGACACCCTCGTATACATGCGGGTTGCGCTGCTGCACATCATTACGCTTCTTGTTGGTGGCGTTCTCGATGAAGAGGAAGTGATCCTCGGCATCGCGAGTGATTGCTCCGTCAAGATAGTTGCCAAGTGGAATGCGGCCAGGCTCGCGTGTGAGGAGCTTGAGGTCGACGCAAGGCTCGGTGTTGGGGTAGACCGACTGGTGCTGGCGGTAGCCGCGAGCGAGAGGTGAATTACTTGAGAACATCTCTGTGAGGATGTCTCCTACGAGGCGAGGCTCGTTGTTGAATCTTGTAAAGCCTGCCTGTTGGTTGGGATTCAATACCTTATTCATAATTTATTTCGGTATTAAAATGCCTTCTTGCACTCACGATGATATAGATAGGCGTTCTTCATCTCGTGAGGTTGGAGCCTTGCCAAGTTTTTGACTGCTGATGTCTGTATAAACAAAATGCAGCAGAAAACTCCAATTGGAAATTTCTGCTGCAAATGTAAGGTTCTTAAATGAGACCATTCCTATACCCCATCTTTACCCCATGTAAAAAAAGAAGAGCATCTTACCGCGGTAGGATGCTCAGATCTGTATTTATAAAAGTTAGCCAACTATTTGCTATTATATATGCTCTCGTGTTTTTCTTTAAGTTCATCAAAGATTCGTATTTGCTTATTGAGAGCCACACTACTGCTCATTGAGTTTGAAAGGTCTTTGTCATAGTTGGCAAGGTCGATATTGAAAAGATTGCCAACCCAAGTGAAGAATTCCTTTTTAGTAGGCTTAGCCCCATTGGCATCTGCTACTTTGCCACATTCGTACCAAGCATTCATTATACGTATGAGGTCTATCTTGCTTGCATTCTCAGAGAGATGTAGTGGGCTTACTATGTCGGAAGGATTGTTGGGCGCATTCTCTTTTGGTTTAGTCTCGCCTTGATATATAGGCCCTGTAATCGTGACATCACCATTTAGTGTGCTGTCAGGTTCAAAATTACAACTGTCTTTATAAAATCTATTTTCCACCCTGCGTGGTTCATGGCTGGCTTTTTCCATCTCGTCTGTCTGGTTGGCAAGCCGTCTGACCTCATCTTCGTAGATATGTCCTCTTTGATAGTCTATGTGAGAGAGAATGTAATATAGTGCATAGCATAGTTGCTGGTTATGACTTTCCATGGCGTAAGAAACCATTTCATGTGCGAGGTTGCTGTTTTGTGATAATTTTTGACATTGCACCTTTGTTGGAACTGCATTTTGGGAATAATCAGTTTGACATATATCGTATCCCATTTGTTCGTTTCTGCTTTCACTTTCCCGAAATTCCGAATAAACGACATTCCAAGTTTCGCTTTGTTCAGACAGCATTCTTGCGAGTGCATCTTTTAAAGGTGTTTTTTCTGTACTTCGGTCTTCATTGAACAGTATCCACATAAGTATTGCTTTTACGACAACGACCTCATTGGGATTAGAGTCAACGAACAGCTGTCGCAGCAACAAGTCGGGACGCTTGCTTTTTGACAGATTTTGCCTTGCCGACAAAGCCTTGATCCACATGTCTACGGGCGATGATGTATGCCACTTGTCCTCCAAATTGCACAAGGCTTCGTATAGGGCTGCAAATAGGCTGTCTTCAAGACAGATATTCAACAGGTCAATATTATTATTCATACACAAGCTTGATAGTATTCAAGAACTCAATAATTATATTATACTTAGAGTTGAAAAAGTCTTTTTGGTCAAGTTCTTTCAATGCCGCATCCGATATTTCTTCATAGACAGGACTGTCCACACCGATTTTCCTAATTTCAGAGCCTTTTGGCTTGATAAGTATAGGTCTGCCACTTGCTGCACAGGCCTTTATGGCACTTAGCAGCCATAGGTCTTCTCGGCTGAGCCGGAGACTTTCTTTGTTCTGTCCTTTTAGATGTAAGGTAGGCTCACTATTCGTCTGTCGGGCTATATTGTTCATATAGTCGCCAACCATATCAGAAATCTCAGGCAGATTGGGGTAAGCAAAAGGGAAATCTACTGAGTCAATGCCTTTCAACATCATCGAAGTGTCAACAACTTGCCAGAATTCTGAGGTGTGAAACTTTGGCGTAACATCGAGTGTCAGACGGTAGTTTTGCAAGGCCTTGCGTAGAGTAGTTTGGATTATAACCGCCAATGAAGGGTCTTTGCCAAAAGCTGAATTATGTTCGATGGCAATGATTTGCCTGTCCTTGCGGTTGTCGATGATGACAATACATGAAGGGTGGTTCTGCTGTTTTGTCACCTTGAAATTAGTCTCAACCTTTGCGGGCTTATGTCCGCTATTTGCTATGCGAAGCACATAGATGCCGTCCTATTCTATGTACATCTTGTGAGCATACTCTTTGTCGTTGAATTCAAATTTAAGGTTGTTCTTGTCGCCAAGGACTTCACTCGTCAAATCCTGCTTTCTGTCAAGAGAATCCTGCACGTCAATTTTCTGAAACTCCTCAAATTGTATTTGCATCTGATTCTCCATCACAGGACGGAACATGTATGTGTAAATTTGGAATTTTGCCATAGATTGCTTGTCACATTATATTTGGTATTTATTGGGTTTTGGTCTATTTCTTACAAAGATACATTTTTTTATTGAAACAATAATTATTGAATAAAAATATTATAACTTTTGCTTATATCTTTTGCTGTTTTTGTTATCTTCAACACGCTTTTTGTTCCGTGATAAATGTATAATACATATTTTATAAGGGAATGTATTGTGATAATGGCGTTATCATTTGGAGAATATTAGGTTTTTATATATCTTTGCATGCGAATAAATAAAAATTATCTCATAATAAATAATAGTTATGCAGAAAAAGTGGACAAGAGAAACCGTTTTTGAAGAAAGCAAAAAGTATTCTTCACGATCAGAATTCAAAAAATCGAGTTCTGGTGCATTCCGTATTGCATATATAAATGGCTGGTTGGATGAAATGAACTGGTTGGTACACCCTGCCCCAAAGCCAATAAAATGGACGAAAGATGCTGTGTTTGAAGAATCAAAAAAATATACATTCTTTAGTGATTTTAATCGTGGAAGTATATCTGCATATGAAGTTGCAAGGAAAAAGGGGTGGTTTGACGAGATGATATGGTTAAAAAGGAGATATGTTATTCGTGGCTATTGGCAATCTCGATATAATGTCTTTAAAGAATCTCATAAGTATAAGACTTTAAAAGAATTTAGAGAAGGGAATTGTCGAGCTTATAATTCTGCTAAGGATAAAGGATGGTTAGATGAAATGACTTGGTTAAAAAGATCCGAACGAAAGCCTAATGGTTATTGGAAAATCAAAGTAAACGTTTTTGAGGAATCTCATAAATATAAATCTACAAACGACTTTTGCAAAGCAAATCATCTTGCATATCAAAGTGCGCTTGATAATGATTGGTTAGATCAAATGACTTGGCTTAAAAAGTCACATCGCATGAAAATGGGATATTGGCAGAATAAGGAAAATGTCTTCAACGAAGCTAAAAAATATAAATACAAAAGTGACTTCCGAAGCAATGCTTCTTCTGCTTATGCTACCGCATTGAAAAAAGGGTGGCTTGATGAAATGACATGGTTTCAGCCCAAGGGGTACGAGCGTGCCTCCAGAGGACCTGTACACATTATTTATGTTTATATTGATGAGGATATGAAATGTGCATATGTTGGAGCCACCAACAATATTGACCGCAGAGATTATGAGCATAGAACACACTGTAATGATACCGTTTTTAAATATTTTGCAAACGAAGGTAAAGATATTCCGAAATATAAGATATTGAGGGAAGGACTTACTGTTGTAGAAAGACAGCGTGAAGAGCGAATACAGTCTCTTTATTACAGAGATATACTTCATTATACATTGCTCAATAATATAAATGCTACAGGTGAAAACACGGGGTCTTTAGGAAGTCTTGTATATAAATGGACAAGAAGCAAAGTAATAAGAGAAGCAGAAAAATATAAAACGCCAACAGAGTTTTTTACAAATTCAGCTGGTGCTTATGATGCTGCTCTGAAATACAAAATGATGAATAAAGAAACATTTCCTTGGTTCTACAGCAAACGAATGCCTCCGCGCTGGTGGAATGTAAAAGAACACGTCTTTGAAGAATCAAAGAAATATAAAACTTGGAATGATTTCTTTTGGAAGGCATCTGCTGCTCATTTTTCTGCAAGAAAACATAAGTGGGAATCTGAAATGACATGGCTTGCTCATGATCGAGCGACACAAGGCTATTGGCAAAATGAAGAACATGTCATTGAAGAATCTAAAAAGTATTCCACGAGAACAGACTTCTTTAAAGGTTGCCATGCCGCTTATGATTATGCTTTCAAACATAATCTATGGGCAAAAATGCCTTGGATAAAGACTAAAGTGAAAGAACAAGGATATTGGACAAGAGAACGTGTGTTCGAAGAAGGAGCCAAATATTCAACCAAAAAGGCGTTTAAAAAAATGGCGTCAACTGCTTATTCAAAGGCTGTAAAAAACAAGTGGATAGACGAAATGACTTGGTTTGTTTCCGATGTTAAACCTATGGGATATTGGCAAAATAAACAGATAGTAATTGAAGAGTCACGCAAATATTCTTCACGTAGCGAGTTTAGATGGGGATCAACAAGTGCATACAAATCTGCTATTAGTAATGGTTGGATTGATGAAATGACGTGGTTAAAGCGTCCGCAGAACTACAATTTTAAGTGGTCTCGTGAAAATGTATTTACAGAATCTCGTAAGTATTCAACTCGTGGGTCTTTTAAAGCAGAATGTTCAACTGCATATCAGACCGCACGTAAAAATGGATGGTTAGACGAAATGGGCTGGCTTAAACAAAAGTATAATAAGAAATAGTTTATAAATGAACGATATAAAATTTAACATATCAGAACATTGGCTTCCTGTCAATGAAAAACGGGGAACAATAGATAAGGACACTTTAAGGATTAAGGTGTCAGGTATAAATTTTCATACCCAACAAGAAGCAAGTTCTTGGGGACTTTTTACAGGCTATATAAAACCTGACACAAACAATACATACGACCCCAATGCTATATGTTTTTATAAATCTGATGGGACACTTTTGGGATATGTCCAAAAAGAGTTGCAAGATTATGTAGGCATATTTACTAAAGGAAGAGAATTGGATTGTGTAATTGCAATAACGCCATTCTTTTCTAAGGAAGGTAAGATTCGAAACCAAGCATGTGCTACAATCCTTAAGTTTTTCGAGGATGATATAGAATATGCAACAGAAACAATTAATAGAGTTACGGAAGAAGTTGGTCATGATGCGTTGATTGAAATTTCGCATTTTGAAAATGAATTGTCTTCGCATGGGAATATACAATTAAATGATGATGTTATAGACGATAACAAAGATTGGGGCAATACGGTTTTTAGATGTGACGATTACTATAAGTTTAAACAATGTGACAAAACAGGAAAGAAATCATATGATACCCTCACGGTAAAAATTGAGAATGCAGATTGGTATTTCGACAGGAAGAAATGGCAAGCAGGAGTGTTTAGTGGATATGTAGATGTTGTGCGTATAGAAAGTATAAATCAATATGGTATATATAGAGATGATAACACTCTTGTAGGATGTCCTGATAGTTTTGAATTTGATGATGAAATAAAAGAATTCACAGAAGGACATCGAATCTTCTGTATTTTTATGCTTGTTCCACACATAGATACAAAAACTTCGTGTATTGATATAAAAGGAAAAGCTGTTCTAATCAAGTTCTTTGAAGATGAAAGGGAGTACGCCTATAAATTATTTGAAGATGTAAGAACACGACTTGCAAATAATGCCGTTGTGGATTATAAGAAATTCACAACAAAAAAAGCTGAGTTAGAAGACTGTGGAATATCAGTATTACTAAGTTGGTCATTTGATACTCGCAGATATAAATTTGGTGATCAAGAAACAACCTACCTTGATGATAGCGGAAAATCTCAAAAGTCCCATAGTGGATGTTCTGCACTTGTAGCAATATTTGCGACTGTATCAATATTGGCTATTGTCTTTACGATGCTTATTATATAACATTTTTCAATTAGGCAAATCATTGTCTACCAAAACTTAAGATAATATGAATAAACAAATAAAAAAGACACCGCTAAGTCACTTTCATTTAATAAAGAAGGCGACAATGGATGATTTTAAAGACATTTCAGAGTGGCTGAAGGATGCTTTTGAAAATCATAAAGAATTTAAGGGTTATGGCCTTTATCATAATTTGGACGGTTTTATACATGAGGCCTTCAAGGAGCAGAAGGTCTTTGTGCTTAGATATAAAGGCAAAGCCGTTGCTTTTTTAACATTCATGCCACCAAGTGAGGAAAGTATAAGAATAATCTTTGATGCGGTATGTGTTAAACCTGACTTTTTAAGAATGGGTTTAGCTACATACATGCATGAAAGCGCAATCGAATATTATAAAAAGCGAGGGTGTTTGGTTGCAGAATTGTATCATGTATGCAATGAGTCGTATAAATTAGGTAAATCCTTGGGGTTTGTAGAAAAGAAAGAGACAAAAGAGACATCTATTGTATCCATGGTTAAGATATTGACTGATACAAGAAGACAAAATCGTAAAGCGAATGTTAGGTTTGTGGTATGGGACAATTGTTATGGTGATACTAATTTAGAACCTATATATAGTTGGTCTTTGGATTTTCGAAGAAATAAAAAAACAATAATTTGTTCAATAGATTATGAGTGGACTGTCGGAATTATTCAAGATAAAAAAGTTGTTTACTCAGGAATTGCTAAACGCTTTTTTGACGTTATTCCAATAGGGGAACCTTATTTATATATAAACGAAGAAAAGGCTAAATACATTCTTGAATCAATACAACGATATTGTCATAATTAACAATTATTGTTCACATAATATATAATTACTACGGCAAAGTCAAAAATGATAAATGGCTCTGCCGTAGATAGAATAAGTTATAATGTATTTGGAGCTTATCACATAAACCTAACACGCTCTCAATCCACTCACCATACGATGAAGCTTCGCAGCATCTGTCGGCAAGAACTCGAAGGAGTCGAAGTCGCCGTAGCAGGAGCAGTAACCTAACAGATATTTTGCGGCGCGATAGAGTCTGTAGAACACGTTGCCGGGCTTAAGGGACACACATACCGACATCTCGTACTCGGTCTGAATGCTTCCGTCGGGGAGTGTGTCTTGATAGGCTTCAAGAGCCACGTCATACATATTTTCTTTGCTGCAGAATGTGAATGCAAAGGGAGCTACAGCCATATCTGTAGCCGAGGTGCCTCCATCCAAAAAGTTGGCAAACCATTCCAGTCTGTCGGCATCCTCGGGACGTAACAACAACGAGTCGAAATCGCCATCTTTACGCTTTCTGCCAAAGAGATATTTAGTAGCGCTTTTTAGTTTATCCCAAAATTCAAGATGAACAAGATGGAAACTTCCATAAACAACGCGTTCCTCGTCTTCTTCCGTTTCAAGGGTCTCTAAAACCAACTGATGGCTGACATCATGACATCTGCAAACAAATAATTCAGTCTTTTCCATAAATTTTAATTTAGATTAATAATAACTTTTGGCAAAAGGGCTTAGTGGTAGTCTATTAATTGCAAATGCCATGCCATGAATTTTCTATGCGAACACGTTTCTTCTATTCTGTAGGTTTCACCACAGCTCTCCACTCCATAAACTGCTTGGTGGTTTCTCCATCGTGATGGTCGAGGAAGAGGCTGTGGGCGGTGTCGAGATTGGCAATCGCCTGCATGTCCTCAGCATCAAGTTCGAAGTCGAAGAGATTAAGATTCTCCTGCATTCGTTCCTTGTGGACGGTCTTCGGGATGATGATTACGTCGCTCTGCAGCAGCCAGCGCAAGGCTACCTGTGCGGCAGTCTTGCCGTATTTCTCGCCAATCTGGGTGAGGGTAGGGTTGGTGAACAGTCCGTTCTGTCCTTCTGCCAAAGGAGCCCATGCCATGAGCTTGGTGCCAAACTCATCCATGAATTTTCGGGTCTCGTGCTGCTGGTTGAACACATGCGTCTCCATCTGGTTCACCATCGGCGCAATCTCCATGTTCGAAGCCAGGTCTATAAGATGATCAGGGAAGAAGTTGCTCACTCCGATGGCACGAACCTTTCCTGCCTTGTAAGCTTTTTCCAAGTCACGATAGGCACCGTAGCGGTCGCAGTAAGGCTGGTGGAGGAGCATCAGGTCGATGTAGTCGGTCTGCAGTTTGCGCAGACTCTCGTCGATGCTCTTCATGGTCTGTCCCTCGCCATAGTTGGAATGCCAGACCTTGGAAACGAGGAAAATCTCATCACGATTCACGCCGCTCTTCTTCCATGCGTTGCCCACGGCTTCCTCGTTGAGATAAGCCTGCGCAGTATCTATCATCCGATAGCCCACGCTGAGAGCATCCACCACACAACGCTCACACTCATCAGGTTCCACCTGATAAACACCATAACCCAGTTGCGGCATTTCCACGCCATTGCTTAACTTTATCTTCTTCATAATCAATATGTTTTAAAGTTCATTTATTCCATTCTTCCATATTTCATTTCCACGCCTTCCTTATCATACTGCTTGCGTTTGCCGGTTGGTGGCTCAGTAAGTGTGATGCGAACTACAGCCGTGCGTGATAGGGAACGGGCGATGCTCTGGTCGAAAGCATCCATGTGGTGAGAAAGAAAACGCTCACAGATTAGTCGGAGACCATGAATCTTCTCTGCTTCATCTGCCACGATTTCTG